>Ga0209187_1000787_pt1 | contig 46916 bp, 34 predicted proteins | sample BantaG_FD_187430 | JGI IMG/M metagenome (GOLD analysis project Ga0209187, IMG submission 187430) | Marine algal microbial communities from Bantry Bay, Ireland - BantryBay_4 metaG (SPAdes) (version 2) | ecosystem: Host-associated > Algae > Red algae > Unclassified | place: Bantry Bay, Ireland...
TCTGTTTTTAGAAAAGGTATTTCTATTTTATTCAGATCATTAGGTAAATGGAAACGATTTACTCTGTACTTGAAGGATATTATTCAAGACGATTTTTATTATTTAATTCCTCATGTCTAGTTGTGTGCGCATCGGGCGTAGTTTCGCTGGTTTGGTTGCGCTGTCGGGGAGTTCGGCTTCCGCGCATCCTTTGCTTTTTATGGATTGTCTTTATATCCAGTAAATGCTTTGAATGTATAAATGCGGTATTTAATTATAAGTTGTTGAAAAAGAGATTGGAATGGTTATTGTTTTTACTTATATTTGGCACGATGCGTGTAATTGCAATGCGGCTTATCTGTGGGTAATTGCAATGCGTATATACGGTTGTTAGCTTCCATGAAAAATAAAAACCAAGAAACAATGGATGTAAGAATTTTAGATGGACTATACAGATTACTTGAATCTAAAAAAGATAATACACCTCCCTCTTTGAACGAAGAGGAACTAAAGATATTAAATAGCTTGTATGACTTCATAGGTCATCGAATCGGAGAGTCGAATAACGACGAAGGTGATAACTTTGAAGTCGAAAGATTGAAATTTCAATTTATTTCAATGATTGAGGAGTCCAAACAAATCCGAAGTGAATTTTTAAGTATTCAAGAATCTATGCGAAGAATGTCTTACTATTCAATTTTGGTTGGTGGTGTCGCTTTGACATTCTTGGTAAATGCGTTTTCAAGTACAGGAACACAAGTTCAAGATTATATTCCATTTGGATTTCTTTTTATAGCTTTGATATATGGACTTCTTTGCTTCAATTACTTAGGATTAGCAAGAGGTCTCTTGCATCTTTCAAATTACCATGTTTCCTATCTAACACCATTAATTGTTGACATAACACAATCAGAAAAGAAAGTCTTTCAATGGTTAATTTACATTAGAGAAAAAAGAAAAAGCATCTTAAATTCAATGGGGTATTTCTTAAAGTTTCTATCAGAGCTTGGGTTGATTCTTATTCCATCAATTTTTTCAATGATTCTATTTAATGTGGCATATTTAAAATTAGGGTGGAACAATACTTACTGTTACTTAATTGACGGAATCTATATTGTTGTTTTTATTGTAGTAATTATTTGGTTTTATCTCACAGTAAAGCAATTTCAAAAACTAAATTTTAACCCGAACGAATGACACCAATAGGTCATACAGCAATAAGTTATTGTATTGGAAAAGCAAGCAAAAAAAATAAATTAATTATCCCTGCAATTATTATTGGAATAATACCAGATATTGATTTTTTGTTTATTGGTTTTGAATGGTTTAATCAATATCATAGAGTGATAACACATAATATCTTTTTCATAGGAGTAATAGCATTCCTAATTCAAAGGAGGTATAAGCTAAATAAAAGTGAGTTAATCTTTCTGTTATTTGTTGGCTTTGGACATTTATTTACTGATTCAATAATGGATAGTAATCCGACTAATGGAATTGGAGTAAGCTACTTTTATCCTTTCGATATGAATTCATATTCTCCTTTCAATTTGCTCTCTAATTACGAATCTAATACAAGCTGGGAACAGCCAATTGAAATGTTAAGAAAAAGTTTTAGGTTAATAATATGGGAAATTCCTTTTATAATATTGGGAGTTATATTGATGAAAAATAAGAAAAAACACAAAAGCTAACAAAGTACACACTTCCATGCTGCTGAATTAAGTTGAAGTTATGCAAGTATTGTGGGTGTTTTCTAAAGGCATCAAACGTCATGTATTTTTTTAAGCGGTCGATTTGATGCTGTCGAAGATTATAAAGGAAACCCGAACTTGCCATCAGCAGCACGTCGTGTGTACAGTCGTTACAGGCAATTTAGGTTAACAAATAGATATGAAATAATGAAAAAAAATATATTAATAAATATTTACTTACTTCTTATTTGCCTCAATGCTTTTGGAGAAACAACTAATTCGATTAAGGTTGATAGTTTCAGTCAAAATAGTATACAGCATAATATAAGTAATTTAAACTACAAAGTTGATAGTCTTATAAAAATTCAAAGAAATGATAATAAAGAAAAAATAGAAATTGATGAAATTCAAAAAGCAATTCACAACTTGAATTTACAAATAAATGAGTTGCAAAAACAGAATAAAGCCTTATCTGATTCGTTAAGTTATTTAATTAATGCAGATACTTCAAAGCTTGATGAGTTTGAGTATAATTACAAGCTTTATAAGAACGAGGAAAAGTTAAACAACAAACTATTTTCAACAATTCGTTGGGTTTTAAGAGTTTCTTTGTTGCTATTACTTGCTTTAATTGGTCTTAATTTTTGGTTTAATTTAAGATTAGGAAAAAAAGAAATTGAAGCTCTAAAAAATGAAATCTCGAATATTACTGATGACAAACTCTCTAATCATACTATAGATATTAATAATATTAAAAATAAAATCTCGAATATCACTGATGAAAAACTCTCTAAACATACTGAAGATATTAAAAATTCATTAAGCGATAAGGTTTCAAAGAGCAATTTTCATGTTAAAACTGGAATCCTTGAAGGCATGATTTTAGATACAAAAACTGATCTATTATTAAAGAATGGTCATATACTCAAAACGCAAAACAAGCCTGAGGAGGCATTAATGTCCTATATAAATGCTGGAGTAATTTGTAATAAATCTAACCATTTCCTATTAAGTTCTGTTTTAGGTCACTTAATAATTGTTTTAAACGATTTAGATGAAATGCATAATTACAGATATGAAGAATTGCTAAAGTTTTCCAAAGAATTATCAGACAAGTACTCGGAGCAAAAATTATTAATAACAGGCAAGTTGAAATTGATTAAAAAGTTTGAATATAGAAATTCTGAATTTACTCAATTTAAATTACCCATCATTCCTTACTCAGGAAATGATAAAGTCTACATTGATTAGATAGAATAAAAGCCTGTAACAAAGTACACACTTCCATACTGCTGAATTAAGTAGAATTAAGGCAAGTATTTTGGGTGTTTTTAAAAGGCATCAAACGTTATGTGTATCTTTAGCGGTCGATTTGATGCAGTCGAAGATTCGTTTTAGACACCGAATTTGCAATCAGCAGCACGACGTGTGTGCAGTCGTTGTGTGCTATGAAAAATAGTAGGGGAAAGCTAAAATTAGAAAAAGATAAAATTTTATAACAGGATTGAGACTATGAAACTCTATTGTATTGTGAATAAATTAGATAGTTTGCAAAAAACATATGCTTATTAATATTATGGTATATGAAAATATTTTGTTAACTTTCTATTTTTTAATGAATTTCTGATAGATTAAACGTTTGAAATTGGTTTTATTTTATTCAAAGCACTTTTATAAAGAATAATAGTTGTTATGAAAAAATAAAACTGAAAGTTTTTTGAATCATTTTAAAGAATAAAATTTAATAGTATTCTTAATAAATCTTAAAATAATGAAACTTTATTTACAAAGTATTGCCGCTTGGGTTGCTATAATTGCCGCATTTATTGGAATAGGAATATGGGTTCAAAGTATACAAACAAAAATTGAAGGTTTGGAAAAGCAACCTGCCGTAGTAGGTTATAAAGAAATTGAAAGAAAGTTAAACAACAATCAAAATAAATATATAGAAATTGAAAATCAAATTAAGACTTTAGTAAAAAAAGATTCTGATATTAATAGTAAGATTAAATCAATTGAGTCAAAAGTTGGTAAACTCGTTTTTAAAAAGGATTGTGTAGAAAGAAAATATGATTGTGACGGTTCTAAATTTAGAGCATTAAGACCTCCAGAAGGATTTATTGATACAGGAATTGATATTAGTAATACTTTTGCTCATAGTCCTTGTGGTCAAGGGCCTATGTGTAAATTATATTATAAGATAGAAAATTGAAAGCTTACACAAATTTAGAATGAACTAATAGTAGACAGCACACAACAAAATACTCCTGTCCATACTTGCTGAATGGGTTTGGAAAGTAAAGAAAGGGCGGTGATTATCTGCTCAAGGCATCAAACGTTTTGTATGCTTTCAGCGGTCGATTTGATGCAGGTCGAAGATTTGTTTTTGACACCGAGTTTGCAATCAGCAGCACAGCATTTGTACAGTCGATACTGGCAATGAAGAAAAAAAAGAAAAATGAAACTCAAGTATATAATAATTTTCGTACTAATGTTTGTATTTTATTCCTGTCACCTACATAAATCAATTCCTGATTTCAGCAATTCGAAAATTGTAAATGGGGAGTATACCAGCTCAGAATACACGTTAGTTGTATATGCTGCAATTGGATGTGGATATTCTCAGGCAGCAATAAAAAAATTGCAAAAATTTGATGGATGTAAAGACTTTCAATTGATTGTCATAGAAAATGATTCTATGGAATTGATTAACGAGCATCAGAAAGAATATTTCACGAAAGCAACTTTCTATTCAAATGAAGAAGGCAAGATAAAATTTAAAAATTTCTTCCCGCAATATTTTCTTTATAAAGACGGAAATTTAATTTGGAGAAAAAAAGGCTATGTAAAAGAAGCCAAAACAATACTGAACGCTAAAATGAAATGTAACGATTAAATTAATCTATGTATATAATTGAGGATGAAGAAGTCAGAAAATCAAACAAAGCCAACAACGCTGTACAAAAGTCCATGCTTCTGAATGAGTTTTGGCGGTTAAGATAAGCTAGTGGTCATCTGCAAAGGCGGCTGGTTCCTGTTTTAGGTAAGTCACGGTCGATTGTCCCGTAGTTGTACATTAGTAGTTGACCCCAAATATGGCAGTTGCAAAAATCCGTTACTATTAATAATCATGAATAATTTTAATTAACACTTTCTGTAAACTATTTTTTAATTATCTTAGTTAAATATTTTAAAGGAACCAAAGCTTATCCTTTGTATGAACATATCTTTTGATAACAACAAACTAAAAAAATATGCAAATAATGATTCACAAGCCGTAAAGAAGTTAGGTTCAAGGAGAGCTGAGCTATATACAACGTCTTGATGACCTTCGCGATTCTGAAACCCTAGAAGATGTTCGATATTTACCTGGCAACTATCACGAACTAACTGGTAACAGAAAAGGTCAATGGGCTTGCAATCTAGATTATCCTTAAAGACTAATCTTTGAGCCACAAGAGAGTCCTATTCCCATTGATGATTCTGGAAAATACATCTGGATAGAAATTAAAGGCGTAGAGATCATTGAGATTGTAGATTATCATTAAATAAATCAAGCAAATGACAACCTATAAAAACGAATACAACCCTCAATCAGTAACTCCTCCATACAAAACATTAGTTGAAAAGCTTAATGAACTTGGAATGGACAATAAAGAGTTTGCGATTAGAGTAGGGAAACCAGAAAAAACCATTACGGCTGTAACAAATGGTTCAAGTTCCATTACCGCAGAAATGGCTGTCAAATTTCAAGACGTTCTAAAAATACCTGCCTCATTCTGGCTTAGAAAACAACGGAGGTATGATGAATATAAAGATTTTTTCTAAACTCTGGTATCGCAACAATCTCATAACTCATCCAAAATATCTTTAATTGGAATAGCTTCTAACTTTCCATCCTTATACTGTTTAAGCTCATTAAAGCTTTGATCTAAACTAGCAAGAGTTTCTTCTTTAGTGCTTTCTGACTGCTCTTCAACTTGAACAAAATCAAAATTTTTCATCAATTCTAAAATGAACTGGTACTTGTCTTCTTTAATATTAACAACTAATTGTTTCACAAAAAATGAATTATAAAATAAAATAAGCAATGAATTTGTCCTCAATTTATAAATTTAACCGTAAAATTGGTCATTTGCAAATAATCATTCACGCATTCCTATATTTGTAATAGGGAATCGCGGAGAATGAACTTGGCGACGGAGAATTTTACCCAATAACCTCCAATTCATCAAACCTCCTTACAACCCCCAACTTCCTCGGAATCAAATACAAACCAAAATTCGCTTTGTTCGTACCTTTTCTGACTTTGGCTAATGTTCTTAGAGGCTCTTGTTTTGTGTCTCGTTCCAGCGTTTTGGGATGGATTGTTAAAAAGGAACATCTTTTGGTTCTTACGGCAACATCAAATAGACAGGTTCCAATTTTTATTTGTTTCCAAGTTTCTTCTTCGTAAGCTTTGCAGCCTTTGATTACAATGTTGGGGCGAAAACGATGGATGGTAACTGGTTTTTCTAAGTGCAAATTTAAGTCGTTAACTGATGCTTCTGAAATCAAATGCAAAGGTGCAGCATCGTTAAATGTGATGTAATCATTGACTTTGCCATTGTATTTTGGCTTCACTTTTATCAATTCATTGTTGTCGATAGCGATTAATTTTGAGGGTTCTTCTATCATCTCAGAAATCCAATTATTGATTTTGTGATGAATGATTTTTGCATTAACCTCATCTTTAAATAAGCCTACAGTGCTATTTTTATTATCGTATTTCTCTGTCAAAGAAAGCTCTACATCTTCTTTGTCAAATGTAGATAATGATAATTTTGAGTCATCAATCTTTGTTATTAAATTCAATAATTTTGGATTTTCTCTCGCTGTTATTACTTGATTGTCCTTGTTTATTACGGCAAAACTTCTGTCGAATTTTAGTCCAATATTTTCGATAATGCTTTCTTCTAATTCAATTCCAATCGTAGATTTTATAGGATAGATTAGTAAATGCGATATTTCTATTTTACTCATAATAATTTGATTTTTACCTTGCTTAATAAGTTGTTCCTAAATCCCACAAAAATTCTCATACCGAACTTCTGTTAAAAACAAGCCTTGCGCTGGAGCAGCGATATTTATACTAAATGTTCCCTGATGATCCATTACTGTTTTAAATTCTTCCAAAGTGATTTTATCTTTTCCAACCATTATCAAAGCTCCGACAATTCGTCTCACCATTCCGCGTAAAAAACGGTTTGCTGCAATGTGGATTTTCATTTGATGCTTGGCTTCATTTATGCTAATTTGTGTTTTGTAAATTCTGCAAATGGAAGTTTTGCTATCTGATTTACTTTTTTCAAATGGCTTGAATTTAATGTAGTTGTTTAGCATGTCAAATGCCTTGTACATTTTTTCATAATCTAAAGGAGAGTATGGGAAAAAGAAACTGTGCGGCTCTAAGAATGGGCTTTTTTTAAAATGAATAAAGTAGTCATAAGAACGATAGGTTGCATCAAAGCGAGCGTGCTTATCGCATTCAAAAATTCGATGAATCACAATGTCCTGCGAAAGCATTTTATTCATTCGATACAAAAAATTTACGGGTACATTTTTGTCTGTTTCAAAATGTAAAAAAAACTGTGAGGCATGCACGCCACTGTCGGTTCTACCACAACCCAAACAGGTAATTGGTTCATTGTATATGGTAGACAACTTTTCGGCTATGGTAGATTGCACCGTTACCTTGTTTGGCTGCATTTGCCAGCCACTAAAATTGGTTCCTAAATAAGCGATTTCTAAAAAGTGTCTTTTCATTTTGCTGAAATAACATAGGTTTTAGTAACGATGATTTTTCGATCTTTACGCGACAATATTACTTTGAATGGCTTCCTCAAGTTCCGCCAACAAAGCACGTGCATCTCTTACACTAGAAACATTTTTAAAAATTAACATTAATGTTTTATCTGTTTGTTTCATCTGGCACCTTCCCTTATAAGCACTGGATTGTATCATACTCAATACAGATGAAAAAATAGGCGATTTGTAATAAGGTGATTCCTGATTGCTAACAAAGCTCGCTCTCAACAAGCCTTTTTTTATGATTAGACGATCAAATCCCAATCTCGTAGCAATCCATTTCAAACGCAAGCCGTACATCAATTCATTTACTTCAGGAGGAATGGGACCAAATCTGTCAACCAACCTGTTTTTGTATTCAATTAAATTTGGTTCTGTCTCAATACTGTTCAGTTCACGATATAGCAATAAACGCTCGTCTGTGCTGTTGATGTATTTTGGTGGGAAAAGCATTTCCAAATCCGTTTCAACAACACAATCTTTGACGAACTTTTTGTCTTTTGTTAATTGATCTTGGAAAACATCTTTGAAATCAGTTTCTTTTAATTCTTGAATGGCTTCATCTAAAATTTTCTGGTAAGTATCAAAACCAATATCAGAAATAAATCCACTTTGTTCACCACCTAATAAATTTCCAGCTCCTCTAATATCCAAATCTTTCATCGCAATATTAAAACCACTTCCTAAATCTGCAAATTGTTCTATGGTTTTCAAACGTTTTCTAGAATCGTCAGGCAAGCCATGCAACGGAGGGCTGATAAGGTAACAAAATGCTTTTTTATTCGACCTTCCAACTCGTCCACGTAATTGGTGTAAATCACTCAATCCAAAATGATGTGCATTGTTGATGATAATGGTATTGGCATTCGGAATATCAAGACCAGATTCAACGATGTTGGTAGAAATTAAAACGTCATAAGCTCGTTTTTCAAATTTCATCATATGATCTTCTAATTGCTTATTGTCCATTTGACCGTGTGCAACGCCAATATCAATGTCTGGGCAATGTTTGCGAATCATCGCAGCAATGTCCACAATATCTTTTACTCTGTTGTGAACAAAGAACACTTGACCGCCTCGGTAAACTTCAAAATAAATGGCATCACGGATTTTCTCACTATTGAAAGTCATTAATTCTGTTGTGATAGGTTGTCTATTAAGTGGCGGAGTTCTGATAATAGACAAATCTCTTGCACTCATCAATGAAAATTGCAAAGTCCTTGGAATTGGAGTTGCAGTCAGCGTAAGTGTATCAACATTGATTTTAATGTTTCTAAGTTTTTCCTTTGCAGCCACCCCAAACTTTTGTTCCTCATCCACAATCAACAATCCTAAATCTTTAAATTTAACGCTCTTACTTAGAATTGCATGCGTACCGATAATTACATGAACATCACCTTTTTCAAGCTCTTCTAAAGTTTCTTTTTTTTGTTTGGCGGTTTTAAAACGATTTATATAATCTACTTTGCAAGGGAATTCTTTTAGCCTTTCAGAAAATGTTTTCTGATGCTGCATGGCTAGAATGGTAGTAGGCACTAATACAGCAACTTGTTTGTTATCAGCGATGGCTTTAGCAGCTGCCCGAACGGCTATTTCTGTTTTTCCAAATCCCACATCACCACAAATCAATCTGTCCATCGGATTAATTTCTTCCATATCCTCTTTTACCTGTTGGGTGGCTTTGTATTGATCGGGTGTGTCTTCATATATAAAAGAAGCCTCTAGCTCTGTTTGTAAAAACGAATCAGGTGAAAATGCAAAGCCTTTTGTCGCCTTTCGTTTAGCGTATAATTTAATAAGGTCTTTTGCAATGTCCTTGATTTTGCTTTTGGTCTTCTGTTTAAGTGTTTCCCAAGATTTAGATCCGAGCTTGTAAATTTTAGGTTTTTTTCCTTCGGCTCCAGTGAATTTAGATATTTTATGTAAGGAATGAATGCTCACAAATAACATGTCACCATCTTTGTATTGTATTCTTACTGTTTCCTGTAACTTTCCATTTACATCAATGGTTTGTAAGCCGATAAATTTACCAACACCGTGATCAATGTGCGTTACGTAATCTCCTTTGTGAAGCTCTTTTAAAAGTTTGACGGATAAGGCATTCTTTTTTGAAAATGATTGTTTAATTTTAAACTTATGATAACGATCAAAAATTTGGTGATCGGTGTAGCAAGCAATTTTTAAATCACGGTCAATAAAGCCGTCATGAATTCCGATAATGATGCAATTGAATTGAACATTGGCTTCTAAATCCGCAAAAATTTGCTCAAAACGAAGGGCTTGTTTAGGATTTTGAGTGTAAATGATATTTTGAAAACCTTTTGCCGTATTTTTATTCAAATCTTCAATCAGCAATTCAAAGTTTTTGTTGAAAGGAGGTTGAGGGGAAATATCATACTTGAATTCTCGACCCTTGTAATAAGAACTTTTTCCAAATTCAATGATAGGAAAATTTTCTAAATCAGCTTTTAAATTATCTGAACTGATAATGCTATTTGCAAGATCATCTTTAAAAAGCTTTTCTTCCTCGGTTAATTTTTCTGCTGAATTAGCAGCCTCTATAATTGTTGTTGCCTTTTCAAAAAGTGCATCCAAAGCACTAAACAAATTACCAGCACTGTTGATCCAGATTCCAGTATTGGAAGGAAGAATTTTTAGCAAAGAAGTTTTTACAGCACTTTCAAAATGAGATTGAATATTGGGAACGATGTTAACCTGACTAATTTTTTTATCAGATAATTGTGAAATGGGATCAAATGTTCTGATTGATTCGACCTCTTCATCAAATAATTCTACTCTATAAGGCAATTCATTTCCAAAAGAATAAATGTCTACAATTCCACCTCTAACAGAGAATTGTCCAGGCTCATAAACAAAATCAGTATGGTGAAATCCGTATTCAACCAACACTTCAACAATAAAATCAACATCTAATTTTTCATTGATTTTAATGTGCAATGTGTTTTCAGATAAGGTTTGAGTATTGACAATTTTTTCAAACAATGCTTCAGGGTAAGTAACCATCAATTCCCCACTAGTAATGCTACTCATTAGCCTGCTAATTGTTTCGGCTCTTAGCAATACATTACTTTTATTTATCTCATCAAGATAACCAGCCTTTTTAAATGAATCGGAGAAAAACAAAACGTCTTTTTTTCCCAATAAATCTTTTAGATCATTTTGAAAATAGGCAGCTTCTTCTTTTGTTGGTAAAACAAATAAGTGATTTTTAGGATTGTTTCTATATACAGCGGCGGCTATAAATGCAGAAATAGACCCAGTAATGCCATTCAGAAAAATTTTAGGGAGAGTAGGGTCCTCAAGTAATTCTGTTATTTCCAGTGTTCGGGAGTCCGATTTATAAAGGTCCAAAATGCCTTTTAAATCCATAGTTACAAAGGTAAGGAACTTGTATGAAATAAGTTTGTAAATTTAGTCGAAACGTCGAACCGATCAGATTTTTTTCTTTAGACAATTCACTGAATTGTGATTTTATCTGGATAAATGAGAACTTCAGTGAAGAAGTAAGTGCCTATGCATAAATAATCGCCACTTCTGAGAAGACTATTTTTTTGCTAGGCTAGGCAAAAAATCTCAGCATAGCCAAGCTACGGTGATATTTTTTAACCGGTCCGCCGGTGCGGACGCATAGCGGAAAAAGAGGCTCTCAGAAGTGTGTCGATTATTTATGCTTAGGTACTTATAAAGGAAAAAATGAACGGTCCAACGATTCGGTATAAAATACGAAGTTATTTCGTACACGTTTCTATCTATTGTGAAAATTTCAAACGAGAAAAGTTAACAATTTGTTTGAAACAAAATGCTAAGTCTAGCTGGTTAGGAGCTAAAAACAATGAAAATATTGTTAACTAGCTGTTAAAGAGTCGAGTTGGATTGTTATCTCAGCTAAAAATAAGTTATATTTATTTTGTTACATATTGATGGCAACTTCAAACCATTTCACCTACAGACCTAATAATCAATCAAAAAACTCTCAATGTATTTAAGAAAACTAACAATTCTTGTGCTGGTTTGCTTCCTGGTATCTGGAGTAAATTTATCCGCACAAAAGAAAGGAAAAAAGAAAAAAAAGAAAGGCGAATCAGAGCAAAAAGACGATTCAAAAAAAGATGAGAAAGACCTTCTTAAAAAGACGGTTAAAATGGAAGGGCTGTTTGTGGTTCATCAAGATACAACAGATGGAACAACTTATTTAGGAATTACAGAAGAGCAGTTAGACAAAGAATTTATCTATTTCAGTTACACTGAAAATGGACCCATTTGGGCTGGACACATCAAAGGGCTTTTTAGAGGAAACAAAGTTTTTAAAATTCGCAAACATTATGAAAGGTTAGAGTTTGTAACCCAAAATAACAATTTTTACTTTGATGAATCTACGGCAATTAGTAAAGCAAAAGATGCCAATATCAGTGAAGCAATTATGGTGAGTTCCAAAATTGAAAAAACAGATAAAGATTCCAAGACTTATTACATCAATGCAAAAGACTTGTTTCTATCTGAAAGTGTTCAAAGAATTGCGCCGACTCCGAGAGATGGTCCAAGTGCTTCAAAGGCTTTCAAGTTGGGTAAGTTGAATGCTGACAAATCAAAGTATCGTTCTATCAAAAATTATCCAGAGAACACAAACTTCTTAATTGACTATGTATATGATAATAGTACTCCAAAAAACTATGGTGGACCCGATGTAACAGATGCTCGTTACAATACCATAACCTATCAGCATACTATTATACAGATGCCTGAAAATGATTACAAGGTTAGATACGATGATCCTCGTGTTGGATATTTTACCCAAAGAAAAACAGACTTAGGCTCAACGAGTGCGACACCATATAAGGATTTAGTAAGAAGATGGCATTTAGTAAAAAAAGATCCAGATGCAGCATTGTCTGAACCAGTAGAACCAATAACTTGGTGGATAGAAAATACAACACCTGTAGCATTTAGACCAATTATAAAACATGGTGTATTGGAATGGAATAAGGCTTTTGAAAAAGCAGGTTTTAAAAATGCAGTTGTTGTAGAAATTCAACCAGATGATGCCGAATGGGATGCTGGAGATATTAGATACAACGTACTTAGATGGACGGCTTCTCCATTTCCTCCTTGGGGCGGTTATGGTCCAAGTTTTACCAATCCTAAAACAGGTCAAATTTTGGGAGCGGATGTGATGTTGGAACTGTCTTTTGTGAAAAATGATCTTTTTGAAACCAAATTATACGATGCTGGAGCGGCGAGCTTAGAATCAATTGGAACAGGAGTAGAATTGTTTCAAGAAATAGAAGAAGATGCAGCATTGAATGTAAATGGATGCAATCATCATAATTGTGCAGCTTCGCAATTGATGCAATTAAACAATATGATGGGAGCTGCCTATCTTAAAGCTGGTGCAGATGAAGGTTACTCAGAAGATAAAATATCTGACTTAATTAGAGAATCATTGCACTATTTGGTGCTTCACGAAGTAGGGCATACTTTGGGATTGAATCACAATATGAAAGGGACAAATTTGCACAGCCCTGAAGATGCGCACAATAAAGAATTGACAGAAAAGATAGGTCTTTACAATTCTGTTATGGATTATCCAGCCATCAACTTAAACAATGATCGCGAAAAACAAGGAAATTACTTTACAACTGTACCAGGTCCATATGATCATTGGGCGATAGAGTTTGGTTATTCTACTGCTTTGGATGATGAAGTGAAAGAGCAAGAAAGATTAGAAAAAATCTTAGCGAGATCGACTGAGCCAGAATTGATGTTTGGAAATGATGCTGATGACATGAGATCTCCTGGAAAAGCAATTGACCCTAGAGTAATGATTTTTGATATGACTAATGATCCAATAAAATTTGGAGAAGAACGCGCTGAATTGGTCAAAGAAATATTAATAGGTCTTAAAGAGAAATACAGTCAAGATGGCGAATCTTATCACGAATTAACGACTGCTTACAATGTTGTAACTGGGCAAATGTATGGGCTGTTTGCAGCAGCGAGTAGATTTGTTGGTGGCGTTTATGTAGATCGTGCATTTGAAGGCCAAGAAGGAGCAACAAAACCTTTTACACCTGTGCCATTGGAAACTCAAAAGAGGGCGATGAAATTTATTGCTGACTATCTACTAAGCCCAGATGCTTTTGATGAACCAAAAGAATTATACAGCTATTTACAAAGACAAAGAAGAGGGTTTGACTTTTTTAGGAATAGTGAAGATCCAAAATTAAACAGACGTTTTTCTATATTTTACAAAGGTGTTTTTGATCATTTGTTACATCAGAATGTGCTAAGTAGAATGTCAGATTCAGAGCTTTATGGAAATGAATATTCTGTTTTTGAAATGACAGGTGATCTTACAAAAGCTGTTTTTGATGCAGATAAAATCGGTTCGGTGAATACTTACAGGCAAAATATGCAGATTGACTATACAAAAAAGCTGATTTCTGCATTAAATAGTAAATCATATGACGATGTAGCAAAATCATCTATCTTATATAACCTTAAAGAGATTGAGAAAATTGCGAAGTTTGGGGGAACTGGTGCAACGAAGGCGCATAGAATGCATTTGGAGTATTTGATTGAACAAAGCCTAGAATCGAAATAAATTTTTTTAAAATGCCATCAGTTAAAGCGACTAGAAAAGCTCATATTCAAGAAGTTTTCTTATTTTTGGTGAAAATTAAACAGATGAAATTAAAATATATAATGTGTACTGTAGTCATTTTTGGAGTAATGTTCCTAGTTTCATGCAATACTGGAGGAGCTGAAGCTACTACTTCAACGCCTGCAAAAACAAAGGATTCACAATCAAATATTCAAAAAAATACGAATGTACAAAAGACCATAACTGCTCAGAAAGCAAACTCAGTTAAGGCAAATTCTAATGTTCAAAGAGTGGAGGGTACTGCTAGTGTTGGTAATGTAAATTGGTTGAATGTTCGTGATTTGGAAAAAGCACAGAAAACGGATAAAAGAAAAGTAATGGTTGACCTTTATACTGACTGGTGTGGATGGTGCAAAAGAATGGATAAGGCTACTTTTCAACACGATAAAATTGCAAATGTTCTTAATGAGAAATTTCACGCTGTGAAATTTAATGCAGAAGATAAAGAAATAATTAATTTTAAAGGTAAAGATCATTCTTTTGTAAAATCGGGTAGAAAAGGATACAATCAATTGGCTCATGGTTTTGCAAATGGGCGTTTGAGTTATCCAACTATTGCTTTTCTGGATGAAGATTTAAATAGAATCAACTCTTTCCCAGGTTACAAAGCTCCTGGACAATTTGATGCATTGTTAAATTACATTGCAGACGAGCAGTATAAAAAAGGTACTTCATTAGCAGAATTTCAAAGATCATTCAAATCAGAAATTCCTGCTACAGAAGGCGTGCCTAATAGAAGAAAAACTGTTAAGCCATCTAACATTAAAGTGATAAATAAGTAATGATGAAATAATAGAATTGAATTTACAAAGACTTAAAGGATACGTCCTTTTATAAATTTATAGATGAGTCCACTCCAGAAAGATAAAAAATCAAAAATGTTTTTTTTAGCGATCTTTGCACTTTTCTCAATTCTCTGATGCTCAGGCATCAACGAATCTCGAAAAATGCAAACCTCATCTAAAAAATTCCATTTTGTGAAAATTATCTCTTTTTGGAGTAGACTCATAGATTGACAGGTCTTCCGTTTTGGAAGACCTTTTTTTGGCTTTTAGTTGTTGGCTGTTGGCTTTTAGCTTTTGGCTTTTAGCTGGCAGCCAAGAGCCAAAGGCCAAGAGCCAAGAGCCAAAGGCCAAGAGCCAAAGGCCAAGAGCCAAAGGCCAACAGCCAACTTTAACCCCTACAAAAGCGTTCCTAATTATATGAATCGTTATTATTCCATAGTGTTATTATTATCAGCTTTTATCATATGCTTTTCTTGTTGCAAAGATGATGACCTAGATCCAGAACCAGATCCAGAAGAAGAGGACAAAGTTTATGTACAGACACCTTATGAATTAAACATTCCAAAGCACTTTCCCGAACCTAATATTCCAACTGACAAGCCATTAACCAATGAAGGAGTTGAATTGGGTAGAATGCTTTTTTATGATCCAATTTTGTCTGCTGATAGTACAATGGGCTGTTTTTCCTGTCATTTACAAGAAAATGCTTTTACTGACCCTAAAATAAAATCTATTGGAGTTGATGGCTTAGAAGGAAATAGAAACTCAATGCCTTTGTTTAATTTATCCTATGGTATTAACACCACATTTACTTGGGATGGTTCAAAAAAAACATTAGAGCAACAATCATTGGAGCCAATTGAAAATCCTATTGAGTTGCATCAAATGCTTCCAGATTTAGTTGAGCGTTTAAAAAATCACCCAGATTATCCAGAATTGTTTAAAAAGGCATTTAATGAAGCTCCTTCGGAAGACTTGGTGGGTAATTCCATTGCGCAATTTATGCGAACCCTCATTTCAGCCAATTCTCGATACGATCAGTTTTTAACTTCAGGTTTAGGTATCGCTCCAACAGAGCTAGAGCGAGAAGGGCTGAATCTTTTTAATTTAGAAACAGGCGCATTAGGAGAGGTAGAATGTACACATTGTCACGGAGGATTGTTGTTTACTGAATTTACTTATGAAAACAATGGAATAACAGAAACCAATAGTATTGACGGTTTTTCTGATTCAGGGCGTGGAGCGGTTACGGGAAATGAAAAAGACTACGGCAGATTTAAAGTTCCATCTCTTAGAAATGTAGCATTAACAGCTCCTTATATGCATGATGGACGCTTTGCAACGCTAGAGGAAGTGTTAGAACATTATTCAGAAGGAGTACATAATTCACCCACATTATCGCCAGATTTAGGCAGTGAATTTACCACTGGAAAAAATCTTTTGCTGTCAATGGAACAAAAACAGGCACTATTAGCGTTCTTAAATACACTGACTGACACAACATTTATAAATAACCCTAAATTCAGTAATCCATTTGAGTAATGGATATTAGATAAATAAGAGCTGAATTAAGTGTGGATAGATGATTTTTGTGAATTGTTAAATAGGCTATATTGCCGTTACTTTCAATCACAAAAAGCATCAAATTGAAATATTGGAAGTGTTTTTTTCTTGTTTTTCTTGATATTACAAATAAAAACAAATACTTTCGGAGTTCTTTCACGGGTTGTTAAGTACCTAAACATTAATAATCGACACATTTCAGACGGTCTCTTTTTCCGCTTTGCGTCGTTAAAAAATGTTACCGTAGCTAGGCTATGCTAAGATTTTTTGCCTAGCATAGCGAAAAAATAGCCTCGTCAGAAATGACGACTATTTATGTATAGGTCTTGTATTTAAATGTTATTGTCAATTAGTAACAACAACACAAACCAGCAACCTATGAAAAACCAGTCGGCAAAACAAGAACTAAAAGAAGATATACGCAAAGTGAGTGATTTATCCAAAATAGACAAAGACAAGATTTTTGAATCTGAGTTTCTTCCACATGTGGATGCACTTTATACGTTTGCGTATCACTTAACTTATAATGAAGACGATGCCAATGATCTTGTTCAAGAGGCTCTTTTAAAAGCTTATCGTTTTATAAGTTCTTACAATATTGGAACCAATGCGAAGGCTTGGTTGTTCAAGATATTAAAGAACGCTTTCATCAACGAGTACAGAAAGAAAGCAAAGCGTCCTTTTAAAGTAGATTACGAAGATATTGTTAGTTATCACAATTCAGAAGATACCAGCTACGTTGGTTTTTTGGATTTAAGAGAAGATATATTTCAAGGAATTTTAGGAGATGAAATTGTTACGGCGTTAAACTCCATTCCTGTAGATTTTAGAACGGTTGTAGTGCTTTGCGATTTGCAAGGTTTTACTTATGAAGAAATGGCAAAAATTATTGACATTCCTATCGGTACTGTTCGTTCTCGCCTACACAGAGCGAGAAATATGTTAAAAGAAAAGTTAAAAGCTTACGCTGAAAAATCAGGTTATTTATCTAAATAATAGATGCAAATATGAATGGTCGAATAGTTCACAATTGTGCAGAATGTGAAAAACAAATTGAACAGATTCTAGATAGAGCTTGCTCGTCTGTTGAAAAAACACATTTTTTACAACATATAGAAAGTTGCCCGAGATGCATGGGAAAGTATCAAAGGGAAGAAAGCTTCAAAGTTTTCTTAAAGAATAGAATTCCTCAAAAGAGAATTTCTCCAACGATTTTGTCTAGTATACGAAGTCAGATAAGAGGAGAGCGGTAAATCTACCTTGTCACAAGGCTCTCTCAACAATACATTGAAAAATAAACACACTTATTGTTAAAGTACGAAATGTCGTAGTTTGATGGGATAGGTGTAGGATTTAGCTAAATAATTTTAATTATTTGGGCGTTTCCCTGCGGGTCGGGCTTTATCAGGCTCCGCGTTCGCTTCGGTGTTGAGACAAAAAGTATTGATTAAATCTTCAAAAATATAGTCGAAGTCTCAACACAGCCGCTAACGCGTCTCCTTTTCAATCCCTAACGCAAAAGGTATTACTTTCTAATTTCAATGAAAATACATTCGCTATAAATATTATGATATATTTGTAAGAAGATTGTAATTATTAGATGCGAAGTCAAAGTATAAATTTTAGAGAGCTTGCCCGTAAAATTTCACTGGTTGAAAATGAATCAACTGGATATGAAGCTATTTTAAAAAGCTTGTGTTTGTCTAATACTGCACCTATAATTGGCATAACAGGTCCGCCAGGAGCTGGTAAGAGTACTTTGCTCAATGCCTTATTAGACATTTATCAAAAGAAAGAAAAGAAAATTGCCATCATCGCAGTCGATCCGACTTCACCTTTCAATTATGGCTCGCTGCTTGGAGATAGAATCCGAATGGCAAAGTTTTTCAACAATCCAAATATTTACATACGCTCCCTTGCAACTCGTGGTTCCTTGGGCGGTTTATCAGAAAAAATTATAGAAATTTCAGATTTGGTGCGTTCCTATCCATTCGATTATGTTTTTGTTGAAACAGTTGGAGTAGGACAGTCAGAAGTAGAAATAGCAGGATTGGCAGACACCAGTGTCGTTGTATTGGTTCCAGAATCGGGAGATGAAGTCCAAACCATGAAAGCAGGTCTAATGGAAATTTCAGACATATTTGTGGTCAATAAATCAGATCGCGAAGAAGCGGATAAATTTGCGTCAAACCTCGTAAAACTCTGCCACAGCAAAGCCAGTTTAAACAAAACAGCCGTTCTAAAAACAGTGGCAAGCAAATCAGAAGGAATAGAAGCAGTCGTAGATCAAATCGACAAACATTTATCTGGAGATTTTGAAAACGTCAAAAAGCCGTACCTACTCGCCAAAAAAGCCCTGAAAATTATCCAGAAAAAACGAATGCAGGATATTGACCAACAGAAATTGTTGGAAGATATAAAGGCATCTTATCAGAGAGAAGGTTTTAATATTTATGGTTTTGTGGAGGGGATGTTTTGATGAGTTAATGCAGAAATTGTCAAGCAAGAATGATTCTATATTTGGAGTTAAGTCCTTTAAAAACATAGATGTCTCCAAATATAAAGTTATAATTGGAGATAAATATGTTTAAATGATAGGATGCTCAGATAGTTTTGGGAGATTTTTTTAAAAACAACAGCGATTAATCCATTAAAGCAAAATATAGTCATAAGTAATATCCTTTAGTAATGTTTAAATTATAAGTTGTACATCTGAACAAAAAGATTTTTCAATAGACAAGGCGAAAAGCGGAGTCCTAGCAGAGCTAAGGTGAGCATTTTCAACGTAGGATATTGGAAAATATTGACGTTCAGATGTTCAAGTTGTTTTTTGAACATTACTTAGTACATTGCAAATCCAATAACGACCGTTTTAGCCGAATCGCCCTTTAGCGTTGTATTTTTGTTTTATATAAAGAATGCATGGAAGCTGATAGCAGGGCTGATTTTAACAGACCCTTAGTTTGTTTTGTTTAAAAAAAATTTATGAAAAAAAATGTAATATTTCTAAGTTTGTTTTTTTATGTGTTTTTGAGTTACTCTTTTTGTGAATCAGAAAAAAAAGTATGTGTCAAAGCAAAACCTAAGCAAGCTTTGGAGTACAAAGTACAGATTAAGGAACCCCAAATAAAGAACCTTACAATGATTGGTAAGGTAGGGAGGTTTGGTATTGAAGGAACCACAAAAACAGAAAAGTTATATGGTTGTATATTACGCGCTTTGCGTTTTCAAAATATAACAGAAAAAATTGAACAAAAATATGGTCTGCCTGAAAATTTTTTATTGGCAATGGTTATTCAGGAAACAGGAGGAGCAGATTTATTACTCAACGGTCGCGATGATGGGGGAGCAGGTATCTGTCATATGCAAGGGAGTACCGCTACAGAGTTTGGTTTGTCAACTTACAAAGGTTGTAAAAAATTGCGTTGTAAGGCACACGGATTAGAAATGCGCTCGTTGATAGATAAGTACAAATATGATCGCAAAAAACTAATTAAATATGATGATCGTTTTCACCCGATTTACAATTTGGATGCGGCTGCAAGAATGCTTTCTTGTTATAAAACACCTAAAGTAAATGGTTTTACAGCGAACTGGTCTTCTGCTATTTATCGTTATGCAGGTAAGTACAATTATAGTAAGTATTGGAAAAATATTCTGGGTTATTCAAAAAAGCTAAATGATCCTTCTGTTATAAATGCAGTTAAAAAAGAATTTAACAAACGCAATCCTAATTTAATAATTAATGGTAAGAAAGGAAATTTTGATGCCTACATTAAAGCACATCAGGAGCAAAATATAAACTACGGTTTAAATGAATATAAATAGACTTGTTCAATCTCCTTCTATTTTATTAAATTCTTGATCTATTATATTATGAAGTTCAAGTGCTTCTGCATCTGATATAACACCCGAAAAAGATAAAACTTCCTCTATATTCTTATTGTGCTTAGGAACATTCCGCTTTATCAAAGTTATGAACTCCTGAATTTGATTAAGGAGGCTTGGATTTTCCATTTCTTCAATATCTAAAACTATTTTTTCTTTAATTGTCATAGTAATCTACATTTTGTGATTTCTTTAGATTAGTTATAAATATAAACCATCTTTTTTAAAAAATTTCAAAAAGTGATAAGTAGTTGTGTAGAGTTAGGGGTTGTAGGGGCAACCCTTGCGGTTGCCCAACCCCAAAAAGCGAAAGGAAGCGCGGAGGAAAAAAACACCGACAGCGCACCCAAACCCGCAAAAATACGCCCGATGCGAGAGGAAATGTATTGCATTTATTGGAACAGATGATTGGCACAAATCTCACAACGAAGCAATCAGTAAGGACGCGATTCATCGCGTCTCCCCTAAACGACCAAAACTGGTTACAATGAATACAATGCATTGCAACGGACAGCGGGGAGACTACTAGACCGAAGATCATCCTCGCTGTCCAAAAAAAAGAAATTGGTTTATGTCTGAAACAGCATGAGATTCCGCATCAAGTGCGGAATGACGGTTTTGTTATGCGGAATGATAGATTGGTTAATGGAATGACGGTTTTGTTATGAGGAATAATGACACCTACTCCCCCAAAAACTCCCAATCACTAAGCGTTTCCAAAAATGCAATAAGTGCTTGTTTTTCTTCTTCAGATAAATCCAAAGGTCTTACCAATTCACTTTTATTAGGATGATTGCTGCCGCCACTGTTGTAATGTTCGATGACGGATTCTAAGGTCTGAAGGCTTCCGTTGTGCATGTATGGATCGGTTTGTAAGATGTTTCGCAAGGTGGGGACTTTGAATTTTCCTTCGTCGATTTCTTTATTCGTAATTCTTATTCTGCCAGGATCGGCGTAGGTTTCGTACAAGCCATTGTTTTCAAATCCGTTGTTGGTGAAATTGAAATCGCTGTGGCATGTGCTGCAATTGGTTTTGTCACTGAAAAATAAATCCATTCCCAATTTTTCTTCTTCCGTTAAAATGTCTTTTTGATCTTGGTAGTAAAATTTATCGTATTTGCTATTGCCTGAAATGAGGGTGCGTTCGTAGCAGGCGATGGCTCTAGTGATCGAAAAAGCGTCTACTTCTCGTTCGTATGCTTGCCAAATTAAATCGGGATAGGTTGGATGGTTTTTGAGCCTTTCAATTAGCTCTACCATATTGAAACCCATTTCGTCTTCATCTTCAATAGGAGCAGAAACTTGTCTTTCTAAGGAGGGGATGCCGCCTTCTTTTAGAAAAAAATCATTGTAAAGAATGTTGGTGAGGGTCGCGGTATTTCTAAATCCTTCGCGATTGTCAATGCCTCTGCTGATAGTTAAATTATCTGTAAATGCAAGATTTTGAAGGTGGCAAGTTCCACAAGAAATACTGGAGTCTCTGGAAAGAATGGGATCGAAAAAAAGCATTTTACCAAGTTCAACCCTCTCATTACTGAGAGGGTTGTTATCTGGTATTATCGGTTCTGGAAAACCAATTGGTGTGTTTAACTTGTAAGGTGTAAATGAATAATCAAATTCATTTACTTTGTCTTTTTTGCAAGTGCAAAAAAGAAATAAACAGATGCTACCTAGAAAAAATAGACGGAATTGCATCTGCAATTTTTGTGTTTCTTTCATTGATCATTCCTGTTTTTACTATTGGAAAATCAGTGATGTCATAATTAAATAGATCAGCATAATCTACTTTGATGTTTAAATCATAATCTTCCTCTTCGGCAGCTTCCAAAGCATAAGAAACGGTTGTTTCACGTAAATAGGCATCATTTCCAATGTGCAATTGTAAAAGACTGTCTGTTTCAGAAACCATTCCATCGCCATTGCCATCATAATATCCATTTAAAGAAACAAAACGATAACCTGCTTGCCAGCTCCAATGCATGCTAGGTTTTTTGAATGATAAAGGATCTGATTCAGGAAGTAAAGCTATGTCTAAATGGTTGTTAACTGAGTCAACACCAACGTTAAATTTTATTGCCGTATAAGAATCGGCATCAATTTCACCGAGGTCAATACTTGTATTGTCAAGGTCGATGTAATGGGTGCCACTAATTTCAAATTCTTCACCACCAGTTTTTATCATTCTTAAATTATGGATGTAAAACTGAACACTTGAGAATGTTGCAAGTTTTCCATCTTCGCCAATTCTGTGGAGATTTCCCGATTGAACAGGAGTTCCATCTGCTAGATGTTCAAAGGTAAGTTGGGCAGTTGGTGCATCTTTACTACAGCTTGCAAAAAATACAATAGCTGATAATAATAAAAGTGATTTTAAAATTTTCATAAATTACTTTTGGTATTTAATTAATTAGTTAATTTCAAATGAATCGGCAATATTGTCTGATAATTTTCTGGCGATTGGTGTCAATGCATGCGATGCATTTTCATTAAACATATCAACGGATGAAACTGCATCGAAAACACCATCTATATTTAATATTAAAGTTAAATTGTTTTCTAAAGTGTCTACCTCAAAAGATGTTTCAATGGTAACGGGTCTGTAAAGCTCATCGAATCCTGTGTGATAAGAAAAAGCTTTTTGTAAAAAATCACTTTCAACCTCATCTACACGACCTTCTATTTGCATAAATTTATAAAGTGATGCCCAGCCCCAATGTGTGTTTTGTGCGTAACTCAATGGATGCTCAGCAGCAAAAGTATTGGGATCAGAATCGTGATTGGTCAAGCTATCCAAGCCAACGGCAAAGGAAATGCTTTTATACATGCCCACAGGAATTTGTTTTTCAACATCATGATTTTTCTCCAAATCAAATAATTCAACATCACTTATTGTAACAACTGAATCTTCATTTGTAGTTAATGTTATATCGGATAGATAAAATTTAAAAAACTCAAACTTAATGATTTGGTCCATATGGTTTGTGTAATTTTTTCCAAACTCAAAAGCTTCTCCATTATATCTTGGCTCTAATGACAGTATAAAACTAGGTATTGTAGGCTCAACATAAACAGGTTCAATAATGGGTTCGATAGGCTCTTTTTTAGTACAAGAACTAATAAAAACCAGCAAACCAAAAATGAATGATAAATTAAAAATAAGATTGCAAAATTTCATTTAAATAAAATTATAAGTTGGTTATTATTTCTTCCATAGAAGATCTGTTTCGGTAATCTTCATCGAAATGTAAAAACTTTATTTTACCATCTTTTCCAATTACATAAGTTGCAGGAATTGGTAAAATGTCTTCCTCATTTTCATTTGCCTCACGTGTTGCGTTTAGCACAAATTTGTAAAATCTGGGAACGGTCTCTTTATCTATTTTGAAAGACAAATCGTAAGCATCCATAATTTTGTATTCTTCATCATGAATAATCGAAAAAGTCGCTTCTGTTTTTGAAATCATTTTTTCGATGGATTCTGCTTTTTCGGGTGTAACAACGATAACCGAACTTCCTTTGTCTAAAATTTCTTGAAGGCTTTCTTGTAACTCTGCCATGTGTTTTTCGCAATAAGGACACCACGAACCTCTGTAAAATATCAGAACGGTACTCTCACTTTTTTCAAGAGATTTTGAGAGCGAAACAAGTTTTTCGTTTTGGTCTTTTCCCTCAAACAAAGGAGCGGTATCACCAACAGAAAGAGTAGACACTTTTTGACCATTTAAGCCAATAGCCAAAAATATCGAAAATGCAAGAAGTAAAATTCTCATAGATAATGTTTGATTTCAATTATTATAATAACGGAAAAATGAGCATTTTAGTTGAAGGTATTAACAAACTTTATGTTGCTGATTTTTTGCTAATACAAAGTAATGGTTAAAATAGATTCTTGATTTTAACAAAGAGATTTTTTGATACACCTCATCAAAAAGCCTTTCCGTAGCCCTGCTATGCATTCGTCTTTTTGATGAGGTGTATCATATAAATATCGCAGTTTAAATTTAGAAGTTACTCTTTAACTATTACTAAATAATAAAACATTACTACATCAAAAATAAAATGTGCACAAATTGCTGAAAATAGACCCATATCCCTAAATAGATAACCAAGTCCTGCTGTTACCAAAACCATCATAATACCGTAAATAGATGTTCGCCAATCATAAGGATTCAAATATCCGTGTAATGCGATGAACACTATAGCTGTGATCCAAATTCCGATGAAAGGTTGAACGCCCGCCCGAAAAAAAAGTTCTTCGCCCACTGCCGCACAGAAAGAATAATAGACAATGTCCTGTATATTAAGCTCTAAGCCGTCAAAGATCTCCTGATATTTGGTAGAAACTGCTTCTAATAGCTTGGTTCTGATAAGTCCTATTGCAAAGAATGCGGAAATAAATCCAAACGAAATGCCATAAAGCAATTGCAAATACCACATTTTACCACCAAAAATAACATCGGAAACGCTAGGTTCTTGAAAAAAATAGACGATTCCAATGCCCAAAATGGCAAAACCAAATAGGGTAGAGGTACTTAATATAAATAGTAAGTCTTTGCTAAATTTCAAATTGAGGATTGGGTTTTAGGGTGTAAAGCTAACGGAAAAATGCGAGAATGTGAGAATGCGAGAATGAAAAATGCTTCAATGTTGCAATGCTTTAATGATTCAATAAAATATAAAAAGCCCGTCATCTCGTGTGCGAGTCCAACCAAATTTTCAAGACGAAGGCGAAGAAAATATCGGTGGTCCGACAATTCGGGATCTCCTCAATGTTTAGGACTACCCAAAAACATTGAAACATTGAATCATTGAGTCTACTCCAAAAAGAGATAATTTTCACAAAATGGAATTTTTTAGATGAGGTTTGCATTTTTTGAGATTCGTTGATGCCTGAGCATCAGGGAATTGAGAAAGGTGCAAAGATCGCTAAAAAAAACATTTTTGATTTTTTATCTTTTTGGAGTGGACTCATCATTATAGCATTGAAGCATTAATAATTTGGACGGCAAGTATCATTTCCAATAATGTAATCTCCCTGCTGCCCGCTGCAATGTATAGAGGGAATTGGAACGGGTTTCAGCCCGCTGTGGAGACGTTGCATGCAATGTCTGTACATGATTCTGCGTAGCAAATTTTTCCCCAATCATCTGTTCCAATTCCCTCTATACATTTCCACTCGCATCAGGCGTATTTTCGCGAATTTAGGTGCGCTGTCGGGATGTTCGTCCTCCGCACTTTCCCTTCTTTTTAATGCTACAATGTTTTAATGTGTATTTGGCTGTTCAGAAGGTAAGGTTTTTAACGAAAAAATGCTCTATTTTTTATTCTATAGGAGGTGCAGCGCACCGTCCTTTTGGTAGCTAAATGGTTATAACAAAGCCAAAAGGTGCAGCGCACCGTTCTCTTATGTGGTTTAGTTATCAGAGCAATTAAACCACAAGAGAACGGTGCTCTGCACCTCTGGTTTTGTCTAATGATTTGGTTTGTTGTTATAATAGTTGATTGATTCGGCTATTGCATTTTGTATATTTTCAAACTAATGAGGTTTTGTGTACTGTTCTTTTAGGGCAGTCCTAAACATTGAGATTCCAGATTCCAGATATTTCTTACGCTACGCTTCAGAAATTGGGTTGGACTCGCACACGAGATGACGGGTTTTGGATTGAAAATTGGGTTGGACTCGCATACGAGATGACGGGTTTTCAGGGTTCTTTAAATTCCCTTATCTTTGCGTTTAATTTGTCAATTTCGATGTTGGGAAACTTGCATTTTGGAATAATAACATTATATAGATGATAGCGATACAGAATAAATTGGTTAGTAGGGATGTAACGGAGAAGGAATTTGTTTGCAACTTAGGAGCGTGTAAGGGAATGTGTTGTGTTTTGGGTGACGAAGGGGCGACCATCACACAGGAAGAGGCGGATAAAATTGAGGAGATTTATGAGGAGGTGAAGCCTTATTTAACTGAAAATGGTGTCGAAATCATTGAAGAGGCTGGTATTTATACTACTAATGATAAGGGGGTGATGTCTACGCAGTTGGTGGAGGGAAAGGAATGTGCTTTTATTTCTTATGATGATAAAGGAGTAGCACTTTGTGGAATTGAAAGGGCGCATAGAGATGGAAAGGTGGATTTTAAAAAGCCTGTTTCTTGTCATTTGTACCCGATTAGAGTGACGGAGTATCAGAATTATGATGCGGTAAATTATGAAAAATGGGAGATTTGTTCTCCAGCTTGTAAATTGGGGGCGGAGTTGAAAGTGCCTGTTTATAAATTTTTGAAAGAGCCTTTGATACGAAAATATGGGGAGGACTTTTACAATGAATTGGAAGCTGCCGCTCAACATATTGAGGAGAATGGTATAAGTACCTAAGCATAAATAATCGACACATTACTGGCGGTCTCTTTTTCCGCTATGCGTCGTTAAAAAATATCACCGTAGCCCTGCTATGCTGAGATTTTTTGCCTAACATAGCGAAAAAATAGCCTCACCAGAAATGGCGATTATTTATGCATAGGTACATAAAAGATGAGTAATAACTAAACTTGATTGAAAAAACTTAAAACTATGCTTGACATTGAAACGATTGAACAGGAAGAAACTAATGATATATCCTTGGTGAAAACTTTTGGAGGCGCGGTTTTTGGTGTCAACTCTACTACGATCACAGCGGAGGTGAATGTTAGTACGGGAACCAAATATGCTTTGGTGGGCTTGCCAGATAGTGCTGTTCGAGAAGGTTTTGAACGGATTCAGGCAGCGATTAAAAACAATGGTTATCGGGTTCCTGGAAAAAAGATTGTGATAAATCTTGCTCCTGCTGACATTCGCAAGGAAGGCTCTGCGTACGATTTGACCATTGCCATTGGAATTTTGGCAGCGACTTATCAAATTCCAGAAGAAAATATTGGGAAGTACATCATTATGGGAGAGCTTTCACTGGATGGATCGCTGAATCCAATCAAAGGGGCTTTGCCAGTTGCGATTCAGGCTAGAAAAGAGGGTTTTAAGGGATTCATTTTACCAAAACAAAATGCAAAAGAGGCTGCTATTGTTGATGACTTGGAAGTGTTGGGTGTTGAAAATATTACGGATGTCATCAACTTTTTTAAGGGAACTCAGGAGATAAAACCGACTGTTTTCAATACACGTGAGCAGTTTTTTGAAGATTATAAAAATTGTACAAGCGATTTTTCAGATGTCAAAGGTCAAGAAAATATAAAAAGGGCATTGGAAATTGCCGCAGCAGGAGGACACAATGTTATTCTGATTGGTCCACCAGGAGCAGGAAAGACAATGCTGGCCAAACGTTTTCCGACTATTTTGCCTCCTCTTAATTTACATGAGGCATTGGAAACGACTAAAATTCATTCGGTAGCTGGTAAATTGCCCGCAAATTCATCACTTGTAGCATCTCGTCCATTTCGTTCGCCACATCATACCATCAGCGATGTAGCATTGGTTGGTGGAGGTCAAGTGCCACAGCCAGGAGAAATATCTCTTTCTCATAATGGCGTTTTGTTTTTGGATGAATTGCCAGAATTCAAAAGAACCGTTTTGGAGGTTTTAAGGCAACCGATGGAAGAAAGGCAAATCACGATTTCTAGAGCGCGGTTTACGGTAGATTATCCAGCAAATTTCATGTTGGTTGCGTCGATGAATCCTTGTCCTTGTGGGTATTACAATCATCCATCAAAGGAATGTGTTTGTCCACCAGGTGTTGTTCAGAAATATTTAAATAAAATATCAGGTCCATTATTGGATAGGATAGATTTGCACGTAGAAGTTACTCCTGTTTCTTACCAAAAATTATCTTCAAAAGAATCTGGTGAAAATAGTGAGAACATTAGAGAAAGAGTCATAGCTGCTAGAAATATCCAAATAAAGCGATTTGTGGAGGACAAAGAGATTCATTGCAATGCTCAAATGCCTTCTCAATTGGTTAGAAAAATGTGTGAATTAGACAATGCAAGTAATGTTTTATTGAACAATGCAATGAAAAAACTGGGTTTATCGGCAAGAGCTTACGATAGAATATTGAAAGTAGCTCGTACGATTGCTGATTTAGCAGAAAAAGATCAAATCTCCTTTGAGCACATTGCAGAAGCTATTCAATTTAGAAATTTAGACAAAGAGGGTTGGGCAGGTTAGTTTTAGCCTTTGGCTGTTAGCTTTTGGCTTTTGGCAAAAAACTGATAGTTAAGGGGCTATGCAAACCTTGATCCTTACAAGTTAGCGATTTTTTGAATTTTACATGACAATATTTTGTAACTTAGTATAATGAGAGCTTGGTTTTAGGGCTTCTTTTGGGCATTATGACTTGTTGATTTACAATTATTAATAAATTAATACCCATAGTTTTTTTTCGGCTTAATTCCTTCCTATATTTGTTTATATTTATTTAATGATATAACACCTAGAACCAATGTTATTTTCGTGTTGGAACAGCTTCAATCCAAGCCCGAAAAAAAGTCATTCCTCCAAACGTTCTGTTGGGAGGCTGGTATCCTTTTCTTATTTGTCTTATAATTTTATTAAATTGCTGTTCATGTTGGAACTGTGGTTTAATATTTCCGTGATACTTATTAATGAGCTATTCCTTATTCTATTAAATACTTCGATAATTATATATATCAATAATTTAATTTTTGGATCATCTTTTGAAGGTGATTTTAAGGACAATGAATTATCAACCATTCAACTTTGGCAAAGAATTGATTTCTCAGCCTTTACTAAATTTAACAAAAATCAAATAAAATCATTACAAACAAAAATTTAATTCATTATGAAAAAACTATTATTTTCATTTATCATGGCATTAATGCCATTTTTAGTTTACTCACAGTGCGGTGATTTGTACATTGCTGGAGCCATTGATGGTCCATTATCAGGAGGCGTACCAAAGGCCATACAATTGTGTGCTTCAGCAGACATATCAGATTTAAGCCTATTTGGAATAGAATCAGTAACGAATGGTGGTGGCTCAAATGGCGCGGCAGAATATACATTTCCAGCAGATGCTATATCATCAGGAGATTGTATTTGGGTAGCAACCGAATCAGCCATGTTTAGCACTTATTTTGGCTTTGCCCCTTGTTATGAATCAGGTACAGTAAATGTGAACGGAGATGATGCATTGGTTCTTTACTGTAACGGAGCGGCGACAGATGTGTTAGGTGATCCCAATACAGATGGAAGCGGTACAACTTGGGAATATGCAGATGGCTGGATATCTAGTAATGATATGGTAGGCAATGCAACTTTTGATGATACAGAGTGGACCTACAGTGGCGCGAATGCCTTAGATGGTGCTACAGATAATGGTTCATCAGCGAGTCCATACCCAACAGCGACAGCAAACTGTCCAACGAGCAGTACAGTTCCAGGTTGTATGGATGCAACAGCTTGTAACTTTGATGCAACAGCGACGATGGATGACGGTTCATGTTATGCAGTAGGAGATAATTGTGATGATGGCGATGCAACAACAGGAGGAGATGTATATACAGATTGTGCAACATGTGCAGGTACTCCAGGCACTCCAGGTTGTATGGATGCCGCAGCTTGTAATTTTGATTCAGCAGCGACGATAGATGATGGTTCATGTTTCAGTGTAGGAGATAGTTGTGATGACGGCGATGGAACAACAGTAGGAGATGTTTACACGGATTGTACAACTTGTGCAGGAATGGTAGCTGGTCCTTGTTCATTATACATAGCTGGAGCGATTGACGGTCCCTTATCAGGAGGCGTACCAAAAGGAATCCAATTGTGTGCTACTGCAGATATAGCAGATTTAAGCCAATATGGAATAGAATCAGTAACGAATGGTGGTGGCTCAAATGGTGCGGCAGAATATACATTTCCAGCAGATGCTATATCATCAGGAGAATGTATTTGGGTAGCAACCGAATCAGCCATGTTTAGCACTTATTTTGGATTTGCTCCTTGTTATGAATCAGGTACAGTAAATGTAAACGGAGATGATGCATTGGTTCTTTATTGTAATGGAGTAGTGACAGATGTGTTAGGTGATCCCAATACAGATGGAAGTGGTACAGCTTGGGAATATGCAGATGGCTGGATAGCAAGTAGTGATATGGTAGGAAATGCAACCTTTGACGAAACAGAGTGGACTTACAGTGGCGCGAATGCCTTAGATGGTGCTACAGATAATGGTTCATCAGCGAGTCCATACCCAACAGCGACAGCAAACTGTCCAACGAGCAGTACAGTTCCAGGTTGTATGGATGCAACAGCTTGTAACTTTGATGCAACAGCGACGATGGATGACGGTTCATGTTATGCAGTAGGAGATAATTGTGATGATGGCGATGCAACAACAGGAGGAGATGTATATACAGATTGTGCAACATGTGCAGGTACTCCAGGCACTCCAGGTTGTATGGATGCCGCAGCTTGTAATTTTGATTCAGCAGCGACAATAGACGATGGTTCATGTTTCAGTGTAGGAGATAGTTGTGATGACGGTGATGCAAATACAGTAGGAGATGTTTACACAGACTGCTCAACTTGTGCAGGAGCGGTAGCTGGTCCTTGTTCATTATACATAGCTGGAGCGATTGACGGTCCATTATCAGGAGGCTTACCAAAAGCAATCCAATTGTGTGCTACGGCAGATATATCAGATTTAAGCCAATATGGAATAGAATCCGTAACGAATGGTGGCGGCTCAAATGGCGCGGAAGAATATACATTTCCAGCAGATGCCATTTCATCTGGAGATTGTATTTGGGTAGCAACAGAATCAGCTATGTTTACTACTTATTTTGGATTTTCACCTTGTTATGAATCAGGTACAGTAAATGTAAACGGAGATGATGCATTGGTTCTTTATTGTAATGGAGTAGTGACAGATGTGTTAGGTGATCCCAATACAGATGGAAGTGGTACAGCTTGGGAATATGCAGATGGCTGGATAGCAAGTAGTGATATGATAGGCAATGCAACCTTTGACGAAACAGAGTGGACATACAGTGGCGCGAACGCCTTAGATGGCGCGGCAGATAATGGTTCATCAGCGAGTCCATATCCAACAGCGACAGCAAACTGTCCAACGAGCAGTACAGTTCTAGGTTGTATGGATGCAACGGCTTGTAATTTTGATGAAACAGCGACAATGGATGACGGTTCATGTTATGCAGTAGGAGATAATTGTGATGATGGCGATGCAACAACAGGAGGAGATGTATATACAGATTGTGCAACATGTGCAGGTACTCCAGGCACTCCAGGTTGTATGGATGCCGCAGCTTGTAATTTTGATTCAGCAGCGACGATAGATGATGGTTCATGTTTCAGTGTAGGAGATAGTTGTGATGACGGTGATGCAACAACAGTAGGAGATGTTTACACGGATTGTACAACTTGTGCAGGAATATTACCTGGTCCTTGTTCATTATACATAGCTGGAGCGATTGACGGTCCATTATCAGGAGGCGTACCAAAAGGAATCCAATTATGTGCTACCGCAGATATAGCAGACTTAAGCCAATATGGAATAGAATCAGTAACGAATGGTGGTGGCTCAAATGGCACGGAAGAATACACATTTCCAGCAGATGCCATATTATCAGGAGAATGTATTTGGGTAGCAACAGAATCAGAAATGTTTAGTGCTTATTTTGGCTTTGCTCCTTGTTATGAATCAGGTACAGTAAATGTAAACGGAGATGATGCTTTGGTTCTTTATTGTAATGGAGTAGTGACAGATGTATTAGGTGATCCTGATACAGATGGAAGTGGTACAGCTTGGGAATATGCAGATGGCTGGATAGCAAGTAGTGATATGGTAGGTAATGCAACCTTTGACGAAACAGAGTGGACTTATAGTGGCGCGAACGCCTTAGATGGCGCGGCAGATAATGGCTCATCAGCGAGTCCATATCCAACAGCGACAGCAAACTGTCCAACGAGCAGTACAGTTCTAGGTTGTATGGATGCAACGGCTTGTAATTTTGATGAAACAGCGACAATGGATGACGGTTCATGTTATGCAGTAGGAGATAGTTGTGATGATGATGACCCATTAACAGGAGGTGATGTATACACAGACTGTGCAACATGTATAGGTATGGCAGGTACTCCAGGTTGTATGGATGCCGCAGCTTGTAACTTTGATTCAGCAGCGACAATAGATGATGGTTCATGTTTCAGTGTAGGAGATAGTTGTGATGATGGTGATATAAATACAGTAGATGATGTTTATACAGATTGTTCAACTTGTGAGGGAACACCATTTACTCCAGGTGATTTATATATTTCAGAAATAAGTTATAACCCTTGTACTGAACAAGGAGCAGATGGCGAATGTGAATACATTGTGATTACAAACACAAGTGCAAATGCAATAGATATATCAGACTACACCATATCAAATGGTTTGGATTATACTTTCCCAGCAGGAACAATGATTGCAGCTAATGGTAGTATTTCATTAGGCGTTGGAGCTTGTGCAAGCTTTACTTTTGATTTGAGTGGAGATTGGATGGGGAATCTTGGAAACGGTGGAGAGACGATAGAATTAAATGATGCAACTGGTACTTTGTTATCGACGGTAACTTATGATGGTACAATAGGAGATGGCGATTGTGAAGCAAACTGTTTTGATGCAGCAGGCACTTCTTCATCTTGTACTCCGTCAGTAGGAGCACCAGTCGGAAATTGCGATTCAAATTCAGGTAACTTCCCGTGGACAGGTAATTAATTTTTCGAGATTGATTTCAATAATTAAATCTCATTATTTTATAATCTTGAAAAATTAATATAAATGAAAATAAAACTTTTAAATATAATTATACTAACTGTCTGTAGCTTGTTCTTAGGAAGCTCGGTAAATGCACAAAGCATACTTGATGTATGTAACTGTGATGGTTCTGATGGAACGATCACTGCTGTGTCTGAGCCTGGTACGATGAACGATACTACAAATACGCAAGTATATTTTATAACAGGAAATGATACAATCATTCAAGTGAATGGAAGTGGAACCTTTAACGGAATCCCAACAGGCACTTATGATGTATACGCCCTCAACTATGATCCTACCGACCTGAATGTGAGCTTGGTGACGGATAACATAGAAGTTGGGGATACAATTTTGAACTATTTAACGGTTGGTGATTCGACAGATCCTTGCTACAGTTTAGCAGCAGGAGCAGCTTCGGTTAACCAATGCGACGGAGATACAGAAACGCTGTTGGAAGATGAGGCTATTTGCGATGGAGAGGTTTTCTCTTTTGGAGGTGTTGACTTATCTGCATCAGGAATTTATACAGATACACTTGTAAATGCAAGTGGTTGTGATAGTGTTTTGGTATTAAATTTATCTGTCCTTGACAATGTGTCTACTTCAATTGATACTACCATTTGCGACGGAGAGATTTTTACATTTAATGGAACAGACTATACAGCAAGTGATTCTTTCTCAGAAATATTTACAGGAGCCAATACTTGTGATAGTACGGTTAATGTAACACTTAACGTATTGAACAATACGACTGCTTCAGTTGATACCACGATTTGCGATGGAGAAACCTTTACATTTAATGGAACAGATTATACAGCAAGTACATCATTCTCAGAAATATTTACAGGAGCCAATACCTGTGACAGTATTGTCAATGTAAACTTGATTGTTTTGAATAATGGAATGACTGTAATTGATACAACGATTTGTGATGGTGAAACTTATTCTTTCAATGGAACAGATTATTCAACTACACAAACCATAGTGGAAACTTTGGGTGGTGCGGCAAATGGTTGTTCAGAAGAAGTAACTATTAATCTTACTGTGATTGACCCAATTGAAGGTATAGAAATAAATGCTTCTATTTGCTCTGGTGCAACTTACACTTTGCCTGATGGTATAGAAGTAAATGCAGCAGGAACATATGATGCAACTTTAACTTCTAGCACTGGTTGTGATAGTTTGGTAACGACAATTCTTTCGGTTGATTTGCCTTTGACATCTACATTAGATGCCAATATTTGTCAGGGTGAAACGTATACTTTGCCAGATGGCACAGAAGTTATGACTGCTGGTTCTTATGATTCAAATTTATCTACAGCGGAAGGTTGTGATAGTATAGTTACGGTAAATTTAACTGTTGACTTCTGTGGAACTGCATCTATTTTGGATGTTTGTAATTGTGATGGATCTGATGCTACGATTGTAGGAATCTCAGAACCAGGAACATTTAACATGGACAATACACAAATTTATGTTTTAGTAAATGCAGCTGGATTGGTTGTAGATATAAATACAGACGGAACAGGAGCCTTTAACAATGTCTCAACAGGAGTATATGGAATTTATGCTTTGAATTATGACCCTAACGATACAAATGTTTCTACTGTTACAGATGCCTTGGTTATAGGAAATGATTTATTAAGCATGTTGACTATTGGTGTTAGTGCTGATCCTTGTTATGAATTAAGCGGAGCTGCAAATGCAAGTGTTAATCAATGTGTTTTAGATGGGACAACGAGTATTGATGTTGAAATCTGTGAAGGTGAGTCTTATACTTTTGATGGTCAAGACTTGACAGTCGCTGGTACTTATTCAGCAATGACTGTTACTGTTGACGGATGTAATAGCACAGAAATATTAAACTTAACAGTTGCATCAAAAGTATTTACTACTATTGATACCACTTTATGTTTTGGTGAAATTTATGAATACAACGGAACACAGTATACGGAAACTGGAAACTATGTTGTAAATCCTGATGGAGTTTGTGAAGAGGTGACAATCAATTTAACTGTTTTGGATGATGAAACAATGACTTTGGACGAGACGATTTGCGAGGGCGAAGTTTATACATTAGATGGAGTGGATTATGATGCTTCAGGAACTTACACTGCAACAGTAACAACTGCGTCAGGTTGTGAGAGTACGATTACTTTAACCTTGACGGTTTTGAGTTTAGGCTTTTCTACCATTGATACAACGATTTGTTTTGGACAAAGCTATATGTTTAACGGGTCTACTTACGATGCAACAGGAACTTATACTGAGATGGTTGTAAATGCAGGTTCTTGTAATGAAGCTGTGACAATTAACTTGACTGTTTTGGATGAAATAACAACTGATTTAACTATTTCTATTTGTGAGGGTGAAGTATACAGTTTTGATGGAACAGATTACGATGCAACAGGAACTTATAACGCTACTTTGACATCAGTAGCAGGCTGTGATAGTTTGGTAACATTAAGCTTAACGGTTTCTGATATGATTATGACGACCATTGATGAGACGATCTGTTCTGGAGAGACTTATTCATATAATGGAACAGATTATACAGAAAGTGGAACCTATACACAAAACATTACAGGTACTGGAACTTGCGACGAAGTAGTAACGATTAACTTAACAGTTGAAACGATCAATACATTATTTATTGATGAGGTTATTTGCCAAGGGCAGACTTATACTTTTAATGGTGTAGACTATACGGAGTCTGGTAATTATATGCAGACCATTACCAATCCTGGCTCTTGTGATGAAGAAGTTTTTATTGGCTTAACGGTAGTTGAAGGTGATATGGTAGAAGTGAATGAAAGCATCTGTGAAGGGGAATCTTATACTTTTGACGGAATGGATTATGCTGAATCAGGCAGCTATTCTGCAACCTTTACTAATAGTATTGGATGTGATAGTACAGTTACATTAATTTTAACAGTAAGTGATTTATTAGCATTTACACTGACGGCAGTACAACCAACTTGTGATACTCCAACAGGAACTGTAACATTAGATATTACAACAACTGGTTTTAACTATGGTATTTCAGAAGGTTCGACTTTCTCTGGAAATGCTGATATAGCTACTCAAGATGGAGTAAATGAAATTGCAGACTTAGCTCCAGGAAGTTATGTTGTTAGAGTTGAAACAGCGGAAGGTTGTTCAGCAGATCAGGCAATTACATTGGTAGCTCCAACAGATTGTGAGCCTAATCCAAACATAACGGATATTTGTCCTTGTAATGGTGATGAGGCAACAATTATTTCAATTGCACAACCAGGAACATTTAATGAAGTGGATCATACACAAATTTACATCCTAGCAGATCAAACAGGAAACATCTTGGCATCTGCAAATGATGGTACATTTGATGTTTCTGCTTTAGCGGATGGATTTTACGAAGTATTTGCTTTGAATTATGCAAATGCAGATGCTGCAATAGTTGAGGCTGCTTTTGTAAATGGTCAAAATGTAAATGCGTTTGTTGCTGAAACAATAGAAGGCTGCTACTCTATACTAGGTCCTCAGGTGGTTAGTATAAATGCGTTGGACTGTTTGTGTGATGTAGATTGTTCTACTATAAACGCTCCTTTATTGTCAGATTTGACGGTTTGTGAAGGAAGTTCAACACTAGTTGATTTATTAGGAGCTGCTTGTTCTAAGCCATTCTTCTCGGAATACTTGGAAGGTTCTAGCTCAAATAAAGCTTTAGAAATTTACAATCCAACAGGTCAATCTATTGACTTGAGTAATTTTAGAATTCTTGAATATGGAAATAGTAGCAGTGGCGCAGTCTTTATCGACACACTTGATTTATCAGGTATGTTGCAACCAGGCGATGTTTATGCCATTGTAAATGATGCAGCTGATCCAGCATTGCAAGCAGAAGCAGATATTTTATTAGACTTCCCAAGCGTTGTTCATTTTAATGGAAACGATGCTTTGGTGCTAGTAGATTTGGCGAACGATATAATATGTGATGTAATAGGTGTTCCAGGAGAAAACCCAGGTTCTAGCTGGACGGTTGGAACAGGTGCGACTAATGAAAATACTTTGGTTCGTGATCCTTCTATTACTCAAGGAACGGATGATTGGTCAGCAGGACAAACTCAATGGATTGTTTTGCCGCAAAATGATTTTTCAAACTTTGGAAGTCATAACTTCAGCCCAGCACCTTGTTTTGGAATTGCTTATAATTTCTATGGAGATGAAGCTTTAACAGACTTGTTGGCGAGTGGAGTTCAATCTTATGATCCAATGACGGCTGCTGGAAGTTCTACTACATTGTATGTAACTACTGTTTCTGGTGCTTGTGAAACTGCTGCATCAAGTGTTTCATTAAATGTTATAAATGCTCCTACAGCTACTCTTCAAGAAAGTGTTATTGTGTGTAATGTTGATGATGGAGCGAATCCTTTATCTGTTGATTTGAATGATTTTATTTTGGATGGACCAAATAATGGTGCAGGTACTTGGACGGATGTTTTTGGTGATACATTGACTACAACTAAATTTAGTGGAGACACATTGGTTGTTGGTTCTTCGTTTGCCTATACTTATACAGTGAATCCGTTAGAAGGAAGTCCTTGTAATTCTAATTCTTATACACTTACATTGTCTGTAGAAAATTGTTCAGGTGATCCTTGTCAGGGAATTGAAGATCCAAATGTTGATGACATTTTATTATGTGGAGCTGGTTCTACAGAATTAATGCCTTTCGGTGGAGGAATAAATTCACGAAGTGTAACTGAAGACTTTAACATGTGGGGAGATGGCAGTTATGGAACAGCTTCAAACTATATTGATCCAACAGGAGGAATGTGGGAATCATTTAACTCAATTACAGATGCGTCAAGAGCACGTACTGGAAATGCAGTTCGTTTTAATGATGACAGTGGTGCAAATGAATACTTGCAATATAATGGTTTTGACGGAAATGGTAAAGACAATGGTATTGGATCGGTTTCTTTCTGGTATAGACATTGGAATGGAAACGGATCTGCCGTTGCTTTCTTAGCTCAATACAGTGAAGATGCTGGAGCGAACTGGATGAATATTGGTGATACAACAGAAGTATCTTCAGAAGAGTATATGCAATTCTTTGAAATGGTAAATGTTACTGGAGACAATCTTTTATTTAGAATCATTTCAGTAGAAGATGGTGAGAGAATGTTGATTGACGATTTGACAATTACAGATGCTTCAGATTTGACTTACAACTTCTATGCAGATGCTGCTTTGACAACATTGTTGGCTTCTGGTTCAAGTTATGATCCGATGACTGCCGCTGGCGAAACAGACTCTGTATATGTAACAGCATTTATTGATGGATGTGAAAGTGGAGCTGTAGGAGCTTCAGTTGCATTGTTTGATGCTCCTAGTGCAACGGTTGCATCATCAGCAGTTTTATGCTTGACAGAAAATGGCGCTTTCCCGAATACAATAGATTTAAACTCTTTGGTTTTAGATGGTCCAATTAACAATGGAAATACCATCTGGTCGGATGCTGCTGGTAATTTGATATTTAACACAAATATAAACGCTGTTGATATTGGTTTAGATAGCATTGCAATTTATACATATAATGTACAGGCTGCCCCAGGCAGCTTTGCTTGTGATGCAGTAACATACGATGTTGAAATCAATGTAACGGAATGTGGAATTTGTGATACACCAACTGCTGAATTAAATAGTGGTACTATTTGTATGGATGCCAACAATGGTATTGCAAGTATTACTTTGACTGATTTGATTGTGAGTGGAAATACGGATGGCATCTTTACGGACTCTGATGGAAATGTTGTAACAACAGCGGACGGTTCATTAGGTTTTGGAGCTTATACTTATACTTACACCATTGATGGTGGTGCAGATTGTCCAAGCAATGTTTACTTGGTAGAAGTTACAGTAGAAGATTGCTCTTTTGATTTTTGTTCAGGCTTTGTTGCTTCAACTGTTACAGAGTGTGGTAGCCTTACTTTGGGACTATATAATGTGTTGATAACAATTGATGGTGGCAATCCTGGTGAAAATGGATATACAGTTACCAATAATTTAGATGGAACAAGTCAAAACATTACTGGACCAATTTTCCAAGATGTCGGTTTGACCATTGGAGATGGATTCTCTTATACGATTACTGTGGTAGATCATCCAGAGTGTATTATTACTTCTTCAAATTCTGCGGTTGATTGTACAACAACGGAAGTTGAGCTATTAGAGTTTGTCGGTAAGGTTAAAGATGAAGGCAACTTGTTGTACTGGGCAACAGCTACAGAACGCAACAACGAAGCTTTCTTATTAATGCACTCTACAGATGGTCGTCATTTTGAAGTACTTAATAAGCAGGCGGGAGCTGGAAACAGTGGAACGACACTTAATTATGACTACTTACATGAAGATGCTTCTTATGGTTATAATTACTATCGTTTGGATCAGCAAGATGTTGATGGCGTGATTACAGAGTCTAGAGTTATAACTCTGTGGAGAAGCTTACACAATGATGGCGGTATTAGTTTACAACCAATTCCTACAAGAGACTTTATTAATTTGACTTTTTCATCAAGAAGCAATGGTAATGTTATCATTGAAATATTTGATGCTGTAGGAAGATTAGTGGAGGTTCAGGAAATGGGCGTTCATCTTGGACAGAACAGAATAGAGTTCAATGTAGTTCACTACCCGAATGGACTTTACTTCCTAACGATGCGCGATGGCGACAAAGTGATTACTAAGAAGTTTATTAAGGAATAATATTTTTACACTTTACATACCTACGAGGTTTTCAAAACCTCGTAGGGGTAAAGTGTAAATTTTTTTTTGATAAAATGTAACTTACAAATAATAGTGGCGTATAATATGATAGTTGTTGTCGTTGTTATTGTATCCTTTTTTCTACACACCCTGTGTACTTTTTACTAAAATTCCACACCTTTTTATTTCCATTCTTTCTTTTACACATTCCGTGTAATTTTTTTTCAAATTTTTATTTTATAGCTAAATCATTGTATTATAATTATTTATAATGTGATTGATGTTTTTGCGATTGTTTTCAGATGGTTGTTTTATGGTTTTGGCATCTATTTTGCTCTTAACTAGACATACAACAACAAATGATTTTTCCCCCCAGATTACAATAACAACAACAACAACAATCTGAATACAATGAAAAATCTTTTCGCAATCATCGCTTTAATCATCGCAACAGTTTTAACTTTCACATTAAACTTAAACGCTCAGGACTTCTTTATGAACGATGATGTTGAAGATTCTTTCACTATAGTAAATAATGACAACGATTTTAGAATTGAATCAGCAGGAGCTTTAGGAGCTAGACCAAGAACAGGAAATTGTGCTTCTGAGTTATATGGTTGTTTCGAGCAAGTTTTTCCAGAAGGAATCACAATAGGAACAAACGAAAACACATTGGTTTTCACAAGTGCTGAATCAATCACAGCTTTCTTACCATCATTCGGATCAATGAAAACGATTCCTACAACAATGATTGATCCTACTTCTAGGGAATTAAGAAGCACATTTGCAGCAAGAGTGTTAGCATTAAAATTATCAGTTATGATGGATCAAGCAAATGCGGATTTTGCAGGATCAAATCACACAATGGCAAATTGCACTATTAAAGATGGTTTGTTTGCTGGAACAAGCGTAGCAAGATTCTTAACAATTTGCGATGCAGCTATCGCAGGAGAAGCAACAGCAATGCCAGCAAAAGTAATTGAAGCTCAGTTAGGTCAATTATGCACCAACTACGCTCCAGGAAACATTGCTGATGAAATGTTAAAGCCAGCTAGAAACTAAGCTTTAATAAAAACAAAAAACTAATTTTACCCAATAAGATTAATAGTGTGTAAAAAGCAGCAGCCGAAATCGGCTGCTGCTTTTTTTGCCTTCAAGTAATCTGCAACAACTTTATACGTTATGAGAGGATTGTTGATTTTCTCAGAATCAATTTCGTTTTGTAGGAAAGAATCTCAGGCAACGGTTGCTATCTAAGCATAACTATTCTGAATAATATCGCGTGCCAATTTCTCGCTTGCGGTCAGCGTGTATTTTCCACGAGTTTCCTTATATGGGTTCGGCATTGGAATCGACTTTTTATCGATTTTGTTAAAAATAGCAGGGTGTACGTAATAGCTGCGGCATACCGTAGGCGTATTGCCCAATTCGACCGCCACCATTTTGATTACGATATTACTGAACTTTTTGCGACTTCCTTTTTTCTGATCCTTAATTGCTTCAGGGTAGCATTCAATAGCCAATCGATTTGCTGCCCAGGTCCTAAAATCCTTACTTGAAAAATCGGAACCCATAAAACGCTGAATGTAGGTATTGACATCATCGCTATCAATATCTTGGAATTTACCTGAGTTGTCCTTATACCTAAAAATCTCATAGCCTGGTAGCTCGGCAGCCTCCATAATAAATGGAATCAATTCCTCATCATCAATATGCACCTCCCTCTCTTTATTACTCTTTCCTTTAAAAGCAAACACGATCTCTTCTTCTTCAAGTGCCAAATGTTTTCTTCTGAGTGTGGTGAGTCCGTGTGTGCCGTTCTTTTTTAAATATTCCTTATTTCCGATACGGATACCATACTCATCTAAAATCAGAATAACAAGTGCAAGTAATTTTTTCTTATTCCAAGTTCTAACTTTTAAATCGGTATGCGCTTTTTTTCTGATCTTTGGTAATGCCTCAGAAAAATCGACCATTTTGCGATGCTTTTCTTCTTGCTTTAGTTTCTCATAAACGGAGTGATAAATGTATTGTTTTCTTCCTTTGGCATCGCGGCCAATCGCCTGAATATGACCATCATCGAAGCGACAAATTAACACGTCTGACCACATAGGTGGGATGACTAATTTCCGTAGCCTTTTTAGGGTTGGCTTGTCGGTAACTTTGCTGCCATCTTCATCATAAAACGCAAAACCTTTTCCCGACTTTCGTCGCGAAATACCTAAAGCGGAATCATCTATTTCCCTTATTTTATTCATTTGTCCATTGATAATTTGAAATTTATACGCCTGCCTTATCTTGGCGGACTTTACATGGACCGCCTAATAGCGATTTTCCTCATGCGCTAATTTAAGTTTTTTTCGGCTTCCAATCATTAAAATCCCTTATTAAGTATATGGCGGCATTATAATTCGAGCGTGTTATGTTATAGAGTAGGGCATTTTGATAAAACTTCCGTTTGAGCATTTGGACAATGCGAAACTAAATCTTCAATTTATACTTTGCTATGATGGATGCTAGTGGTTCAAGTCTTAAATCCTTGACACTCTAAACTTCGACTTTTTCACCTGTTCTGCGTTAAAGAACCTTTCCTTTAGCTTTGGCTAAAGTCAAGAACCTTTGCCTTGAACAGCCAAAAAATACTTTGTTTATACTGTCAACTATTTAGGACTTGAACCACTAGGAGTGGAATTTTTTTGATTATATATAACGTCTGTACAATTGCTTTGTGGTAAAATGCCTTCTTTACATAAAATCATAGGTTAAAAAGAAATAAATATAGAAAGCAATAATTAAAAGCATTACACAAAACACAATTAATCCCAATACAAGCCCAGCCTGTGCCATGTTTCTGCCCTTGTATTTAGAAGGATTTTTTTTAATTTGTTTTTTGCCCTTTATACCCCAAACAACGGCAAGTATTGCAAGTAAAATGATTAGTATTGTAACTCCTCCATAAATAAAGGGTATTAATAATAGGCTAAGGTAAATTGATAGACCTGCCATTAATGACATAATTGCAAGGTCGTGAACTTCTCGTTCATCTGTAGGATCATTGTTTTTGCTATTGAATGGTTTTTTACGTTTCTTTTTATGTTTTTTCTTTGATGAAATGATCGGCTCATAGTTTTCTTTTATAGCTCCTTTTTGATTGTGCTTTTCTAAAGTTTTGAGAATTTTCTTGCTTTTTTTCTCAATCTTTTTGATGATGATTTTCCGAATTTTTGTCTCAACAAATGAAGGTGCAATATTGGTTGAATTTAATTCAATTTCATTATCTGACGAAACAGTTAAGTCTTGTATTTCAATTTTTGAAAGGAAGTTTTCAATTCGATCTAAACTTGAGTGTTTCTTTTTTTCTTTCTTTGTTTGATCTGTGATTTTTACAAGTTGCTGCTGTTTCTTTTTTGAAGATGTTTTTTTCGAAAAAAGTGGCTTTTGGACTTTGCTGGTTTTATTTTCGAAAGTAGGACAAGTCGTTTGTCTTGTAATGCTACAAGAGGAACAGAAAAGTATTATTATAGAAATGATTGTTAGAGAGTAAAGTTGATTTTTCATTGTTAGACTTGTCTTTGATTTTTGTAAGTTCCTGAACAGAATCATATTATGAAAAGACGAAATGTACCTGGAATTAGTTGGATTCATCATTGGTTTTTATCCAGAGAAGCAAGGGAAGCACGGAGGACGAACTCACCGACAGCGCACCCAAATTCGCAAAAATACGCCCGATGCGAGTGGAAATGTATTGCATTTATTGGAATAGATGATTGGGGGAAATTTGCCACAAAGCAATACGTAGAGACGTTGCATACAATGTCTCTACAGCGGGCTGAAACCCATTCCAATGAATGCAATGCATTGCAGCGGGCAGCGGGGAGACTACGTGATTGAAAATGATTCTCGCCGTCCGTAAAGCTTGTATAAACCAATTCAAACAAACTCAAACTTATCCCCATCAAACAAACCCAAATCACTCAACTTTAAAGATGGAATAACCAGTAAAGCCATAAATGAAAGAGACATAAATGGCGAAATCAAGGTGCTGCCCATATATTCTTTAACAATCTTGTCAATCTCAATGTAGTCTTTTGCGGTTTTGTAACCATCTTGATCTGTCATTAGTCCTGCAACGGGTAACGGAATCAATTTGTGTTTTTCGGAATCTACAGCCACAATGCCACCCTTCTCTTTTACTAATAAATTGACAGCCTTGCACATTGATTCATCATCCACACCTATAACAATGATGTTGTGGGAATCATGTGCGACGGAGGAGGCAATCGCTCCTTTAGTAAGTCCGAAGTTTTTGATAAATGCAGTGGCAACTTTTGCTTCTTTGTAACGATTGACTACCGCAATTTTTAATACGTCATTTTTCAAATCTGATACAACAAAACCGTTTTCGATTTTGGCTTTCATCATCAGTTTGTTGGTGATTAATTCGCCATCAACAGCTTCTATGACTGCTATTTCATCGCCGTTTTCAGGAACCAAAAAGTCTTCGACTTTTTTCTCGCCAATGTCAAAGTAATTTATATGTTCACAAGTTTGGTGAGTCAATTTTGATTCGCCATTTTCTGCCATCAAAACACCGTCAATATAAGTCTGAACGATGTTGAATTTTTCTAGATCGTCCACCACCACAAAATCGGCAGGGTCTCCTTTTTGTAAAAGCCCTACCTCTAAATCATAATGTTCCACAGGATTTATGCAAGCCGCTTGAAGAATTTTAAACAAGTCAATGCCTTTAGCCAATGAACGTTTTATTAACTCATTGATGTGTCCGTCCATCAAACTATCAGGGTGTTTGTCATCTGAGCAATACATCATTTTTTCATAATGATCATTCATCAAAGGAATCAGCGCTTCAAAGTTTTTGGCGGCACTTCCTTCTCTTATTAAAATTTTCATTCCACCTTTTAATTTTCCTAAAGCTTCTTCTTCTGTGAAACATTCATGGTCGGTTGAAATGCCTGCATTTATGTAATTGATTGCTTGCTCGCCTTTTAGTCCTGGTGCGTGCCCATCAATAGGTTTGTTGTGTTTTTTTGCTAAGGCTAGCTTTTCATAGACAACTTTGTCATTGAATAAAACACCTGGCCAGTTCATCATTTCAGCCAAATATTTAACTTCAGGTTTTTGCAAAAGGTAATCTACATCAGAAACATCAATGGTTGCTCCTGCGGTTTCAAAAGTGGTTGCTGGAACGCAAGAAGGTGCGCCGAAGTAAAATTTGAAAGGACATTTTTTGCCGTTTTCAATCATAAACTTTACGCCTTTTATACCAAGAACATTACCGATTTCGTGAGGGTCAGAGACGGTTGCAACGGTTCCGTGAACGACTGCCATTCGCGCAAATTCTGTAGGAACCAGCATCGAACTTTCAATGTGAACGTGGGCATCCACAAAGCCAGGCATCAAATATTGCTCGCTAACAGGTTCATCGGTTTTTGAGATGTCTTGAATTTTTCCATTTTCAATAACCACTTTAACAGGGTAGATGGATTTATTTTTTATATCAACTAAGTTTCCAGAAATTTGCATATTGATTGTTTTAGATTGTGCTAAAATACGGATTAATCTACAAATGGAATTATAAATGGTGATAGATAATGGTTTTTATAGATAACACCAAGTATACGTATTATCGTTAAAGCTACAAGATGAACAGAGGAGTACTATTATACAAATGATTGTTATAGGATAAAGCATAACTTCCCGATTTGAACAGGACCGCCTGCCGCTGGTTCGCCAGTCCGATTCGATATTTTCCAATACATTTCCGCATCGGCGGACCGATCAAAAATCCTTTCCGTAGCCCTGCTACCGAATGTCGGACCAGCTTCGTCTTTTAATCAGTCCGACATTTGGTTGTGTGTAATAAAATCTCTCTTTGTTTAAATCGGAAATTTTTTTAACCATTACTTAATGATTTAAACTGTAAACTAAAAGAGCAATTATTATTAAAACTACAATTGCAACGACTACACCAGCAGCTATAAGTCCTAATATCAATCCAGTAAGTGCCATGCCCTGACCTTTGTATTTAGATGGATTTTCCTTAATTAGTTTTCTGCCTACAATTCCCCAATTAATTGCAAAAATTGCAAGTAAAATAGTTGGTATTAGAAACCATGCACCAATTAAAGGGATGAGAAATGGCATGATGAACATGGTAATCCCAGCAAGCAACGACATAATTGCAAAATCGTGAACTTCTCGCTCATCTGCAGGATCATCGTCTTTGTTGCTAAATATTTTTTTACGCTTCTTTTTATGTTTTTTCTTTGAAATAATCTGTTCACAGCTTTTTTTTACATTTCTTTTTTGATCATGGTTTTCTAAATTTTTAAGAATTTTCTCGCTTTTTTTCTCAATCCTTTTGTAGAGGAATTTTTGAAGTTTTGACTCAGCAAAAGTTGGTGCAATATCTGTCGAATGTAACGTTATTTCATTATCCGATGAAGCAATTAAATCATTCATTTCAATTTTGGAAATAATGCTTTCTATTCGAGCTAAATTTGAGTGTTTATTTTTTTCTTTCTTCGTTTGATCTGTAATTTTTGAAAGCTGTTGTTTCTCTTTTTTAGAAGATTTTTTTTTCGAGAAGAGTGGTTTGTGAACCTTTTCTGTCTTATTTGCAAAGGTAGGGCAGGTCGTTTGCCTCGTAATGCTACAAGATGAACAAATAAGTATCATTATACATATGATTGTTATAGTGGATAGCTGAGTTTTCATTGTTATACTTTTCTTTAGAGCATGTTGGGAATTTCGTTTTTTTATTGAAATTACAAATCATATCTTAAAAAGACGGATTATATTTAAAATTATTCCCTTTCGGCTGATTAAACCACATTTTCATATACCAAGCCTTTTATATGTTCAAGAATATTCACAATCTGTACTTTAGTGAGGAGTTTTTCTTCTACTTCACATAGTTCCTTGACTTCTGAA
>Ga0209187_1000788_pt1 | contig 46910 bp, 25 predicted proteins | sample BantaG_FD_187430 | JGI IMG/M metagenome (GOLD analysis project Ga0209187, IMG submission 187430) | Marine algal microbial communities from Bantry Bay, Ireland - BantryBay_4 metaG (SPAdes) (version 2) | ecosystem: Host-associated > Algae > Red algae > Unclassified | place: Bantry Bay, Ireland...
CGTGATAGCGCGGCTATGGCAGCCCGACCGTTCCGGTTCCTTCACATGGTTCAGTCATGTTTTTTGCCTTACTAGCAACAAAAATCTCTAACCCAAAATTCTTAATTTATTAATACCTCATTCCTATACAAAAAAGATATACAAATGAACTTCGAATATTCAGATAAATCTCTTGCTTTACAGGAAAAGTTGCGGAACTTTATGGAAAAGGAAGTATTGCCAGAAGAGCTTGCTTACGAGAAATTTACCAAAGCGAATTTATGGCAGGTATATCCAAAAATGGAGGAGCTGAAAGAACGAGCACGAGCGGCGGGATTGTGGAATTTATTTTTACCAAAAAACTATAATGAGTTTAGTCCGGGATTGACCAATCTGGAATACGCTCCGTTGGCAGAAATTATGGGACGGGTACTTTGGTCTTCGGAAATATTTAACTGTTCGGCTCCCGATACGGGAAATATGGAAGTGCTGGCAAAGTATGGATCGCCAGCACAACAGCAGGCCTATTTACATCCGCTTCTAAAAGGAAGAATTCGTTCTGCTTTTTTGATGACCGAACCGGCGGTAGCTTCTTCGGATGCCACCAATATTGAAACCTCCATTGTTTTGGAAGAGGATGAATATGTGATCAACGGAAGAAAATGGTGGTCTTCTGGCGTGATGCATCCAGATTGTTCAGTTTATATTTTGATGGGAAAAACGGATGTAACGGCTGCTCGACATATTCAGCAAAGCATGATTTTGGTTCCGGCTGATACACCCGGAGTTCAAGTATTGCGACCATTGGAGGTATATGGAATGGTAGACTCACCCCACGGTCACGCAGAAGTATTGTTGGAGAATGTACGCGTTCCAAAGGCAAATATGATTTTAGGAGAAGGACGTGGGTTCGAAATTGCTCAGGGACGGTTGGGGCCCGGACGGATTCATCACTGTATGCGATTGATCGGAGCGGCACAACGAGCCCTGGAACTGATGTGTACACAAGTGGCTACGCGGGAGGCTTTTGGTCGTCCACTAAAAGATTTCAGTAGTATTCGACAGAATATTGCGAGATCAAAATGCGAGATTGATCAGGCCAGGTTACTGACCTTGGCGGCGGCGGATAAGATTGATCGACACGGGATCAAAGATGCCAAGGAATTGATCAGTATGATTAAAATTGTTTGTCCGCGGATGTGTTGTAACGTCGTAGATCGGGCCATTCAGGCACACGGCGGATTGGGGGTTTCTCAAGATACACCGCTGGCTGGATTTTGGGTGTACGGACGGACGGTACGCATTGCGGATGGTCCGGATGAAGTACATATGCATCAACTGGGGAGGAATTTAGTAAGGAATAATGAATTTTGAATGTCCAGTATTGAATATTTATTTTGTCAACATTTCTAAAACCCGACAAAAAATAAATTGCCACAAAGAAATCAAGCCGCAAAGAATTTTTCCGAAGGATGAATGAACCGCTAAGGAATGAGGTATTTTCCAATCGTTTTTCTCATTATTTTCCTTTTTCAAAATTGTACTTCTGAAAAAACCATTTCAATCACTGTGGAAGAAACGCAAGTTGCCAAAGACCTGATTCAGGACAAAACCTATACACAGTTACAATGTTATATCTAGTAGGTAAACCAACCTTATTTATTGTCTTCAGATACACCATAATAAATAAGCGAAAAACCAAGTGCAATAATACAAAAGGCAAGTCCTTCTAGCCCGTTCGCCAACAAATTTTTTGAGGAAAAAGCTCCTAAAGTTAATAAAAAGATACCCACCAGCATGTAAAAACTACTGCTATATTTACCGATTTTTTCAAATTTGGAATTAACCGTCAGGGTTTCTGTCTGATTGGAATAATTATCTTCTAAAAGGTGGTCACCACCGATTGTTGGTTGTTGAGAATTAGTAATTAAATTCATTTTAATAAAATGGTTATGTGTTTTAAAAATAAAATAAACGGGGAGTAAATGGAGGAGCGATATTATATCTAGTCAAGGACTATACCAATTTATAAGAAGCGATTTTCGGTGGGAAAAAGTTAACGACTGAAAATGATTAAAGGGGACTGTCTATTAAAGCGTAGATACCGTCTAAAATACAAAGGCCCACTAACAAGTTAGCGGGCCTAATTCACTTAAAATTTATATACAGTTTACACCACTTCGACGTTTACTGCATTCAAACCTTTTTGTCCTTCTTCGACATCGAAAGAAACTTTGTCTCCTTCGTTGATCGTTGTTCCGTTTAATTCGTTCGCGTGAACAAATACGTCTTTACCACCATCATCTGGTGTGATAAATCCGAAACCTTTACTTACATTGAAAAATTTTACGATACCGTTACTCATTATATATAACTTAAAAAATACATTGGCAGAATATAAGCTTAACATTCTAACCATACTCGTTTAACTAAGTAAGCGAGTCTTAAAGGTGCAAATATCCACCTTTTTTTCCATACTCCAGTAATTATCATAGACTTAACGGAAAAAATATTCACGAATAGCTTGCTAAAACTGCCTCAAAACGGTCGTTTAAGGCCTTTTTAGAGGTAAATGGTTAAGATTACGTTAATTCTCAAAAATGTGAACTATAACCAGCAAATAACTCAATTATCTGCCCGTTCTACCTCACTTTCCAGTTTTAAGACCCGATCTCCGTCCGATTGTTTGATCAATAATGCCTTATTGTCTTTTTCTCCGTTACGGGTTACCTCATTGCCTTTGATCGTTCGGGTGACGGACTCGGTGAAGGTTTCCTGTACTTTTCCTTCGGCGGTACCACTACCCCATTTCCATTTTACGCTGGTTCCTTTTTTAATCATGATATTTAAGTTTTATTTAAAATCCATAAAACTTCAAAATGTTCACCTTCTTTTGAAAGAAAATTTGTGTGGGAAATCATTCTTAGAATAAAATAAATGTATTTTGGTTCTCATATTTTCAATTGAACAAGAATTCAGCAGGGCTATTCTGAAAAAAAATTTACAGTTATTGGCCTTAGTAGTCTTTCCAGGACTGAGGTTGCAGAGGATCTTGTTAATGATTTTATAGAGGAAAATTAACTGGCTGGGATGATTGGTCTAAAAATTGATATTTATAAGTATTGATAACAAAAATACTATAAATTTTGAAAAAGGAAAACACCGCGATCATCTACGCAACGAGACTAGATTTTGAAGTAGCAACGCCTTCCCAAAAAGCTTCCAGAAATATCGGTTTTAAAAAAAAATTTAAAAAAGCGTTGGCAGATAAACTGGGAGTAAAGTATAAAGCGATTAAAAAATTGTTTCCCAAGTGTTTAAATTCAACCTTGACTGCCAATCATCTGGATACGTCCGTTGCAAATTTTACGCACGAGGAGATCAGAGAAATTTGTCAGCAGTTGAAACTGGAATTTGGTGAGTTTCGATAAAGTCAGTGTTTTTTTCTCACTCAAAACCCCTAATGAGTCAAGTATCCAAAGACTCAAATCTGGACTAAAAGGTAAAAAGTGTAGCCAATAGTTCTTATTTTAATTGATCGAAATAGTATTGTCTATTAAATTATTAACAATTTTTCTCCAATTTTTATCAACTTTTAGAGCTCTGACTGAAGATACAGAAGAAGTATTAAAAATAATATTTCCACTTTTAAATTCCTTAATTACCATATGAGCTGGTCCATTCTTATTCGTCCCTATTGCCAAAAGCAAAAAATCATCACTGAAAGGTCCTTTCTTATCAGTTTCAATACCACTTATAAGTTTTTCCCCAAATTTATCACCATTCTTTAATTCAGTCTTATCATAAATCCAGTGATTATCCTTCTTTACTTTAAACGCAGAGAATGGTTCTTGATATCCTGATTCTGAGTAATGGGTACCGATTATGGGTTCTACTATACTACGTGGAATAAGCTGGTTTAAAACAACCAGAGAATTACCTTTTACAGTTTCTACTTGTCTGTAAATATTATTCCCACTAAGAAATAGAATACTTTTTCCTTCCTCAATTGAATTCTTTAACATTCCAATTGCTTCGTAAGACCAATACTCACTATGATTATGAAATATAATCACTTTAGCGCTGTCTAATCCAACTCCTTTTTCAAAATCTGAATCGCTTATAATATTATATTCATATCCATAAGATTCCATAAAGCTTATAAAATAAAGATCTGAACTAATTTTTCCATTTAGACTTTCTAAATTTTCCAGGTTATTTGCATAACTAATCTTGTGATTGAAAGGTCTGTTCTTAGGTAGATAATTATATGGAACTAATGTCTCCGAAATTTGCTTTGACCACTTAAAAACATACTGTAAATCCTTTGGAGTAACATAATCTTTATAATTTGATTTACCTCCATAATCATTATAAGCCTGCCATGTATTTGTTGGAGAAACAACAACTATTTTACGATCAGATTTTGAACTGATTAGGACTGGAATATTATAAGAAATATCTTCTTTTGAATTCATATTCAAGCGAATTATGTAAAATCCTGGTTTCCATTTATTTGTTGAAATTTTAACTGGCTTCTTCCAGTTATGACCAAATCTAAGCGAATATTTTACTGCCTGTAGATTCTTTTCCCCTTCAAACTCGTGAATTTTTATTGGTATTGAATCGCTATACCGAAATACTTCTCCGATATAATTGCTTTCGGCATGAATAAAAATTTCTATTGAATCTTTGTTTGAATATGATCTTTTAGAACTGTATCCTAATAAGGGTGCTAATTCAACATTCACTTCAACGTTTTCAGTTCTAAAAGCTTTATACTTCAAAATTAAGGAAGCAAAATAGCCTATAATCAAAAGTGGAATTACGGCTATAATTACGCCAAGATATTTTTTATTGAAATTCATGTAATTAAATATATGAATGAAGTCCGTTAAAAATCACGAACAACACAATTATAGCTCAATTTTTTGAGTAAACCTATTATACTTTTCTGTCTACAAAATGCCAAAGATAAGACCGTAAGTGCCGCTTTCTCCACAAGATCGAATAGTGGCTTTATTAATCCTTAAAGCCGTCTCTTTTTTAATGGTTTCTACCATCATTTTTTCTTTATCAATTCTTCCAATTCCTCCCTTGTAATCTACCACTTCAGAAATACTCTTATAAAAGTCATGGTGTTAGATGTAATTATAACTATTACGAAAATTCTGATTAATCTTTTGAAAAATATTCTCATATTCTAAGTGTTGTAGTCAGTTATTTACTTAAAGATACGTCTGAATATGTAAATTATAGAATAATTTTAATAATAAATTTCTGTTACAATCAAAAAAAGCCAGCCATAATGGCCAGCTTTAAATTTTTATGACTAATGTGAATCAGAGTATTATGAGGATAACTATCTTATTTAGAATCCTTCCTCAATTTTGACAAACGATTTCACTTTATTCTCTTTGCCTTCTATGGCGATAAAATAAGTACCTACTGTAAGGTCAATTACATCCAGCCGATAGATATTTATCCCTAATTCTACCTCCAGGTTTATTCGTCTTAAAACTTGACCGAGGACATCTGTAACCAGGATGTTTACGGATTTTGTTTCCGAGATAAACTTTAGATTTAAAATTGGACGACTGTCACTGACCGGATTTGGATAAATGATAAATCCATCTTCTACCTTACAATCAGAAGGAACAAATACGTTTTCGGAATATTCTTCTCTGCCATCCTCATATGCTAATTCTACTCGATAATAATGATCTCCTTTGGTATTGCTATCCGTAAAGTGCGCAGTACGACTTGGCATGTTAGCACTGCTTTCAATTTCATCTAAAGCGACAAATTCATTTCCATCCATGCTTCGCTGCAATTCGTAAGAAGCACCAGTGACGAGATTATTGATCGTCCAGCTAACCTGGTTTTCACAAGAATTAGCGGTAGCCGTAATTACTGCGTGCGAGGTATCGAAGTCCTGATCACAGGAAGTATTGACAAATATAGATTTAGAATACTTAATCTGACCGTCTAGAAATACCAGCTTCAAACGATAAAAATAGCCCAGATCCACTTGTTCATCTACATAATTAAATTCCATATTTTCAACTTGAACATTGGAATTAAATAATCCTAACACCTCATAATCTACGCCTTCTTCACTACGCTCCAGTTCAAAATATTCAAACTTAGATGGATTAAAAATAGTCCAGTCCAGTGTATTTTGACACGCATCACTAGAAACAGAAAAACTTGAATAAACAGGTTCCGCAATCACTGAAATAGCAATTGTTGAAGTATTACACAATCCAGTATCATCACATACTTCAATACATACGGACTCCGATCCCACAAATCCTTCCGATGGAATAAATTCCAGACAAAGTTCATTGCCTGAAACTGTGATATTTGAAATACCATTTGTCGACTGCGAAACACTTGCACATTGGGTTGCTTTAAAAGTATCACCAGTGTTAAGGTCAACTATCGGCATACAAATAGTAGCGGGAATGTTCTCCTCTGTCGTTAAGCTATTTGGTGCTACAGAAGGTGCGTAAGCACAAACTTCATTAATAAAACTGGTAGTTTTTCCCCAACTATTCCTGGTTGGTTCAAATACGTTAGCTACGAAATTTCTAAAATCCCCTCCATTCATTCCTGCTTCGTTTGATCTACGATCTTCCGTGTTTTCAAACAAACGAACATCACTTCTACAGACTCCACCTGGCAATTCAAACGTGAATAGCAACAAAGGTTCTCCTTCTACAAAATTCACCATAGCTCCATTAGAAGCAATACCATGAAAATCATGAATATGGTCAGAAACCGGTGCGAATATTCTGGAATTATCCGTCCACAATCCACCGGCGACGGTCGTTATTTGCAAAGGAACATCTTCGATATCTTGCGGAAGCAGGATAGAGATCTGAGAACCTCCACCAATAAAATATTTATTATTAGAAAAATCTGGCGTGGCAATTACTTCGTATTGTGCAGTGGCGTCATTAAAGTGAAGCCCAAAATCGAGCTGCTGTGCTACTCCCCTGTTTCCATAGAATACGGTGAATAAAAATACCAGGCTTAGAAGTTTATATATTTTCATATAAAATTTATTTTTAAATACAAGACACAAATTCTACTAAAAACTTAAAGGCACAAAGGCACAAAGAAATCCTACCCGTCCACTTACGCGGTGCCTTCGTGGCAATTTATTACCTTACTTGCTCAATTAACAAATCGAAATTATTCAGGAAGGCAGCGTTCAGTGGGTAAGTCAAAACATTAGACTGAAGCAAGATTCGATCATTGCCAATTGCATCATATTTTGCTTTACCATTCATATTAATGTCTCCTAGATAATAGTTAATTGCATTATCAAAATTTAGCGTATTTGACGTATTCCCTTGATCAACAATAACGTTGGCATTGATGATAAAACGATCATTTCCAGCTCCGTCATATTTTACTTTATTATCTGCGTTCGAGTTACCCGCCCACAATGCCTGATGACCAGCAATCGTTACCTGTTCTAAATTATCATAAACAGGTAGAGTCGTATAGAGGTCCGCAGTCGTAGCCGTTGTAAAATCAAAGATCGCCAAATTTGCCACCGAGATAACTGGAGCAGCCGTCATCACTCCAAGGTGATTTCTATGCTTAATTACCGTAAAGAACTGGCTTGGCAAACTGTCGACAAAAACGACTCCGCCCGTTGCCGCATCTACTATATCACCATCTCTTTGTACGAGCGCCGACAGTGTTCGAAGCACCGTCACAGAATCAGCGGCATCTCTAAATTCAACAAATACCCAGTCTACGATACCATCCGGTGTTCCTGAATTCGAATTCAGTACAGCGGCTGTGGTTACTTCGTCTCCTCCGTGCAAGTGGGTAAAACGGGTAGCATATAATGGCTCATCCGCCGCGTTATAAGGCTGCGTTAATGGTACCAGATTCTGGTCAACCAGATCAGCTCGCATGAGATTATCCGTTGATCCAAGTAAGGCTCCTTGCAACATTACCTTTAATTGTAATTCGATAGAAGCATTTAATATGGTCAGATAAACCGTGGCACTATCGCAGGCGCTTGGTGTTCCATCATCACAAACCAGGTAGACAAATTGATCGTTACCCGTAAAATCCGGGTTTGGTTGGTAAACATAGGTTCCGTTAGGATCCAAAACTAAGGTACCATTCGTTGGTGGTACCAGCGTAGAAACGGTTAGCATACCAGATTCAGGATCGTTATCATTTAAGGTTACATCACCCGTAAACGTCGCATCTTCCACATCAATGTTAGAGTCGTCCGTGGCATACACATCGTTGTTGCCATTTCCTTCCAGGATGGTAATCGTCACTGGAACAGTATCACATAAAGCCAACGTATCACATACTTCGTAAGAGAAATTTTCTACTCCGAAAAAGGCTGGATCTGGCGTATAAGCAAATGTTCCATCGGCGTTAATTACCAGGCTTCCATTAATCGGCAGCGTTACTGGTGTCGTTGAAATGGTAATCACATCACCATCAGGATCTGAATCATTACTCAACAGATTTGCCGTCAATAGCGCATCATTTTCCGTCTGGAAGTTATCCGGTGTCCCGATTACCTGATTGTTGCTCTCATTTGGCGCATCGACTACTGCGATAATCACCAGTCCTGTTGCACAATCACTAGGATCATTATCATCACAAACTTCATATTCAAAAGAAGCCTCACCAACAAAATGTGTATCAGGAACGAACGTATAATTTCCAGCTGCATCAATCGTCACTGTTCCATTGGTGACGTTAATTGGCGTTGTATTTACAATAAGATTATTCCCATCAGGATCTAAATCATTCGTTAAAACATTACCCCAGGTTGGAATATCTACCTGCGTATTATTAATATCATCAATTACCAATGGAGCATCATTCAATGGAATAACTTCGATTGGAACTACCAGGGTATAACATAAAGCTCCTTGATCACAAATCGTGACACAAACACTATCTGATCCTGAGAAATGAGGGTTCGGATCAAAGTCAACACAAAGGCTATTTAAAGCGTTGTCGACTGTTGCTACTGCGGTACCATTAGTCGGCTGACCGCAAATTGAAACCGTATGAACATCCGCAACATTGGCGTCGATGATGGTTCCACAAGCCGTCCCGTTAATATCTTCGTTGGTTACCAATGGAGGCATTACCAAAATTGGTGTACTCAATGAATCTGCTATTTCGGGCGTACCTACGATAGATACCGGAACATTGATCACATCACATCTTCCAGTTTGATCACAAACATTGATACATAAATCATCTGACCCGGTATAACCCAGTCCTGGTGTATAATCCAGGCATAAAATATTGCCTGTAATCGTAGCAGTAGCTATTCCGTTAGCAGGAGTTGCGCTACAGAAAGTGGCGGTAAAGGTATCTCCAACATTTTGATCCATAATTGGTGTACACAAACTTACGCTAGAATCTTGCGCTACTGTAATTGGTGTAATAATCACTGCCGGTCCAGCAAGGGTGGCAGATGGGATAGATAAAGGAACCACGGTTACTGGAACAGCAGCCGTATCACATCTTCCGGTCTGATCACAAACAACATAACAAAGCTCATCCGTACCGGTGAAATTTAAATCTGGCGTATAATCTACACAAAGATTACCATTTACAATATTTGCAGTTGTTAAACTTAAAGGATCAAAAGTACAAGCAGTAACCGTAAAAGTACTCCCTGCGTTTGGATCCGTAATCGGCATACAAATATTGCCCGGTGTATTTATAGATACCGTAATTGGATTGGTAATTACCAGCGGTGCATCTTTAGAATCCAGTACCGTCAGGTAAACGGTGGCAAGATCACAAGCAACTGGACTACCATTATCACATACATTATAAACGAATTGGTCGTTACCAACATAACCTGGATTAGGTAAGTAATCATACGTACCGTCTGAGTTGAGGGTCAACGTACCATTGGTAACATTTGTCTGTAAACTAACGGTTAATGTTCCAGCTTCCGGATCATAATCATTATCCGTCACGTTTCCGCTCTGAAGCTGACCTTCTTCTGCACTACTTAAGTCATCCGTAGCGTATAAATCATTGAATCCGTCGTCTTCTAAAATGTCAATGGTTACTAACACATTTGCACAAGATTGAGGTGTCCCATCATCACAAACTTCGTAGGTAAATTCATCTGTTCCAAAATAACCTGGAGTTGGTGTATAAGCGATCGTACCATCCACATTGATCGTTAGCACTCCATTTGCTGGAGCAGTAATCGCAGTGGTGTTGATCGCAAGATTATCACCATCGGGATCCGTATCGTTGCTGATCACAGATGCGGTAAGGGTATTCCCTTCTTCCATAACAAAATTATCGGGTACTCCTTTTATAGCATTGTTAGTGACAAGTGTATTGTCCATGATTGCGATCACTACCAGGGCCGTATCACATTTTGATGGTTGTCCATTATCACAAACTTCATATTCGAAAGTTCCATTTCCAATAAAATCGGCGAGTGGAACAAAAGTATAATCTCCAAACTCGTCAATGGTAACCGTACCGTTGGTAACGTTCAATGGAAAGATGGTAAAGCCAGGATTAACAGTAAGGGTATTACCTTCCACATCGCTGTCATTGGTTAAAACATTTCCAGAAACGCTATTATTTATTTGAGTAGCATTTATATCATTGATTGCTAGTGGTGGATCATTAACTGGCGTCACCTCGATGGGGACGTTTAATTCGTAACATAATGCGGTTTGATCACAAATGGTTACACAAACACTATCCGTTCCGATAAAATTGGGATTTGGATCAAATTCTACACAAAGCGAATTATCCTCATTATTAACTACTGCGGTTGCCGTACCATTTACCGGTAGCGTACAAATCGTAACGGTGTGTACATCCGCCACGTTAGCGTCGATGATCGGTCCACAAACATTTAAGGTAACATCTTCCGGGGTTACGATCGGAGGCATTACCAATACTGGATTTTGTGCAACGGTAGAAAAATTCGGCGTAGGTACAATGGATACCGGGACGTTTACCTCATCACAATCCGTTCCGTCACAAACGACGATACAAATATTATCTTCTCCCGCATAACCCGTATTAGGCACATATTCCAAACATAAAGTACTACCTGTAATAGTTGCAGTTGAAGTACCATTAAGTTGTGCACCACCACAGAAACTTGAAGTAAAAGTATCTCCAACATTATGATCTAAGATCTCGGTACAAACCGTTACCGTAGAATCCTGAACCGATGTAATGGGTGTAACAATTACAATGGGTGCTTCCTGGGTTAGGATTGGTTCTAAAGGCGGAATAACCGTAACTGGAACAGAAACCGTATCACACAAACCAGAATTATCACAAACAATAATACAAACGTCGTCCTGTCCGATAAAATCACCAATGGGCGTATAATTCAGGCAAAGTGTATTTCCAGAAACTGTAGGTATTGAGGTACCATTGGACGGACTACCGGGACAAAGTACTGCGATAAAATTATCCGTTTCATTTTTATCCGAAATAGGTATGCAAATATTATCCGTACCTCCTTGTAGAATCGTAATAGGATTAGATATTACAAGCGGAGGATCAGGACAAACAAGTCCGGTGTTTACATAATTCAATCTCCAGTTATTATTTGTGGGATCGAATACATTGGCGAAAAACATTTGATAGTCACTTCCTCCCATTCCGGCGGCGCTAGAGCCAGGGTCAGAAGCATTTTCGAATAAGCGGACACCAGGTACACAATTCTCCGGAAGCGTAAAGGTAAAAAGCAGTGTTTCAATTCCAATTAAAAATGGCAGGAGCGCACCATTTGATGCTACCCCGTGATAATCATTTGCTCCGTCGGCAGCTGGTGCGTATGTTTGTGAATTATCTGTCCATAATCCACCATTAACTGATGTTATATTTAGTGGAGCATCCCCGGCAAATGCTGGCAGTACAATCGAAACCTGACTACCCCCACCTACAAAGTAGAGTGGGTTAATAAAATCGGGTCTGGCGTACACTTCGTAGCTGTCGGTTGTCCCATTATAGCGTACGTTAAAATCTAAATTCTGGGCACTTGCATTCCCTCCGGCAAGCAACAGAATAAAGAAGAGTAGATGTCTAATTTTTCTCATGCGTGTTTATTAAAAAAAAATCGTTGAATTTTTATTTACACTTTTTTTTCTAAAGGTATAAAAGTGATAATATGAATTTCACCTAATTTGCTCTATCATTAGGTTGTAATTATTTAAATAGGAGGAATTGTTTGGGTAAGTATGAAGGATATATTGAAGGATGATTCTATCATTTTGAGAACCATCATATTTTGCTTTACCATCCATATTAATGTCTCCCTGATGGTATTCGATGGCATTATTGTAATTTAAATTCTGATCTATGTTGGGGGGGGATGTTATAATTTCCGCAGCTAAAATAATTCGATCATTAAAGGATCCGTCGTATTTAATTTTATTGTCGGCGTTGGCATTTCCTGCCCAGAGGGCATTTTTACCGTGAAGGGAAGTTTGTTCTAAACCATCATAAAAAATACTTTTGTGATATAAATTTAAGTCTGTCATTGTTGTAAAATCAGCTGTTAGTGATTTTCCTATGATACTTATTGGAGTAGCCGTCATGGCTCCCAGATGGTTTCTATGTTTCACTATTACAAAAAGCTGACCAAACAAACCTTTCACATATAAATCACCTCCAGTGGCAGCGTCCACAATGTCTCCATCCCTTTGTACCAGAGCTGGAATTGTACGAATAACCGTCACTGTATCTACAGGATCCCGAAGTTCAATAAAAACCCAATCAACGATTCCGTCAGGGGTGCCTACGTTGGCGTTTAATACGGTATTTGTGGTAGTTTCTGTGCCTCCAATTGTATGTTTAAAGCGAGTTTCAAACAGTGGGTTAAATGCAGTTGTATACGGCTGTTCCAGCGGAACCAGGTTTTGAGCAATCAAATCAGCTCGCATCAAACTATCCGTTGCGCCAAACAGCGCACCTTGTAACATAACTTTAAGGCTCAGCAAAATCCGATTATCCAGTACAGTCAAATAGACAGTAGCACTATCGCAGGATACCGGAAATTCCAGATCGCAAATTTGATAGACAAATCGATCATTACCAAAAAATCCAGGATTGGGCAGATAGGTGTAATCTCCATCAGGATTGATGGCAACTGTTCCATTTTGCGGAGCCAATATTGGGTCTGGATCTACCTGTATTATTCCTGCTGCGGGTATATTGTCGTTAATACTCACATTTCCGCTAATGGTATCTCCTATATTCCCAAGACTGGCATCATCGGTAGCATACAAGTTGTTTAGTCCATTGGCTGCTATTATGTCCATCCTAACAGTCACGGTATCACAGGCAGGAATAGCGGTATTGTTACAAACTTCATAGGTAAAATAATCTTCACCGGTGACATCGGCGGTAGGTGTGTAGTTGAAAGTTCCATCCGAATTAATAATTAAATTTCCAAATAACGGAGAGCTAGTCGCAAGCGTATTCACAATCAAACTATCTCCTTCCGGATCACTATCATTGCTTATCAAATCGGAGGAGAAGCTTATATTATTTTCAATAATGAAATGGTCTTCCATTCCTGAAATTTGATTATTTGCGGGTTTAGAAATGTCAATTACATCAATGTAGACTTCCGCTGTATCACAAAGAACCGGGCTACTGTTATCACAAATCTGGTAAAAGAATCCTGCTTCCCCCGAAAATCCGGTAGCAGGGGTAAAGGTGTAATCCCCGTTGGTATTAATGATCACCGTTCCACCAATTACATTTATTGGCAATTGATTTATTATTAAAGGGTTTCCGTTAAGGTCCTGATCATTCGTTAATAGATTTCCAGAAACCGCGGTGCCAGTTTCTGTGGCATTAATATCTGAAATAGCCAATGGTCCCGCGTTACAACTACTGGTAGTCGATTCACTCAAAAAGTCATAAGTTCCCGGAATGGATTCGGTCAGGTTGTAAGTAATGGTTGCTGAAGGTGTATCATCCGATTCAACTGTGCCTGACAATCCATTTGATCCAAACGGACCAGATATCATATCCCCTGCTGCAATAATTTGGTCGTGTCCAGACTCGAAAGTATCTGGACATCCATCGCCATCAGCGTCCAGATCAAAGTGATTTGGAATATTATCTGCATCAAAATCAAAGGAAGTTTCCACCAACCCATCCACATCGTCGACGTTGGGATCCCCATCATTATCATCCATATAAACTGGAATGCCATCATTATCATTATCGGTTAGTGGATCAGCAGGAGATTCCAATAAGTCAGGGATACCATCATTATCATCGTCCAGATCAATCCCGTCAGAAATTCCATCGCTATCATTATCCAGAAAGTTGAGTCCAAAATTATTTGGTACATCACATTGACCCGCCGTAAGAATGATGGCTGTTTCAGTGTTATCTGTGGTCAGGAAATATCCAGCAGGATGGGTAGCGATAGCGGTTTCAACGACAAAATGTGAAATATCATTTACCGCAGTAATAATAATATCATCCAGATACGTGTATTCTCCATTTTCCCAATTTAAACTTTCATTTAAAAATCTAATGGTTGTATTACTAGAAATATAAGAAGAAATATTTTGAGTAAACGCATTGCTTTGATTTCCGGTAAAAATTCCGATAGTCGTGAAGTTTGTTCCATCCGAAGAAACCTGAATAGATAAAGATTCACCAATATCCAGTCCGATGGTGGTCCAGTTAAAGGAAAGGGTTGCGGAAGCTGCATCTGATAAATCTACACTTCGTCTAATGGTTTCATCATTTTGAAAAGCCCAGTGAAACGCCAATTGTCCATTTATTATTCCAACGTAATCTCCTCCGGGTCCGGGAGAACCTACCGGATCTGTTTCAATCCAGTCCGTAGCCCACGATCCGGTACCGGCAGTGTAGGTTCCGCTCGAAAAGTCATCTTCAACGGAAATTGAGGCAGGCGTAAAAGTATAGACATAATCTCCAAGTGCGGTGGTAGTTTCGGTGGATAACAAAATATCTCCGCCATCTACCAGCCCATCCTGATTACGGTCTTCAAAGATGCTTACTTCAACGTTGCCTATCCCGTTTTCGAGGTCAAAATTTTCATTTTCATTTATATCATGGAATACTTTACCCCTAATGACTTTTTCTGTTGGTCCAGCCAAACAACCACTTACCTCCACCGTAACCAGAGCAATATCACAAACAGAAGGATCATCTATGCTGCAAATCTGATACTCAAAAGAATAGGTTGCATCGATACTATGGTCATCTGGCGAAAAGCGTATGGTCCCATTTCCATTGACGATGGCATTACCTAAAAATGGTTGGTTGACAATAGTTGATGTTGCCGGGTTTCCTGAATCATTGGCCAGCACATCAATATCTGTAAATCCGGTGTGTGTCAACATTCCAGCCTGGTCATCAACCGCCGTAACAAAAACGCTTACGCCGAATTCAAGATCTTTTTCGCAAGTAGAAGGTGCCGAGAATGAAGCAGTGTTTGACCAGGTGGTCGTCGTTCTATATCCAGCCGGTAATGTTAGGGTATCCAGTTGAATAGTATAACAAACAGGAAAACCAGTGGCCCCTACGGTTTCAAGGAATTCGTAATGCCCCATACTGTCAGTAGTTGTGGTCGTAATGATTCCATCAGTTCCGTTAACGGTACCGTTACAATTATCATCCCCAATTAAATTAACTGCTATTCCCGGAAGACCGCTTCCGCTGTCGTCTTTAATTCCATTATTATTTGCATCAATAAATAACTGGCCCGTTATTTTTACCTGATCCGAATTTATATTACAAAAGACCACCTCCACCCTCACCAGCGCGGTATCACACTTCGGGGTTGGGGTGGAAAGGTCGCAAATTACATATTCAAAAGAGTCAAGACCGATAAAGGTATTATCTGGTGTGTACGATACAACACCAGTCGATTCATCAATGCTAACAGAACCGTTGTCAGGCTGAATTCCACTGCTGGGTATCCGGATAGAGGTAGTGTCAAGATCGAAATTTTCATCGGTGTCATTGGCAGCCACCTCTACAAATACGGTTGTATTTTGTTCTGTAATGACCTGGTCATCCATAGCAATTGGTGGACAGCCACCGGGGCAAGTCTGGTAACCAAAATTATTGATACAATCATCTTCACCAAGGGTTGGAAATACAGTGACCTCAATATTATCCGTGGTAAGGGTGGTACCGATTGGTAAAGTACCTTTATCCACATCCATGATAAAATATGCTGGAACATTTCCAGTGGCATATTCAATGACCAACCTCGGCACCAGACTACTTCCCCCATCAAAAGATGTAGCTGATCGTCTTCCAGTACCCTCGATCATAATAAGCAAATCATTTCCAGATGTCCAGTTATTTCGATCTACAATCGTCTGAACTATAGTAGAAATTAAAGGCGTAACATAGGTGTTACCATTTGTCCACGAAGGAACATTATTCCAGGCGATTACGGCAGTTCTTGTCCGGCTGGAAATATTATAATCATTAGGCATTAACGCTGCGGCATCGTCTACATTTTCACCATATATGTTCAAATTTGTAGTAGCTCCAGCGTCAGAATCCGCATGGAACTGGATATAAGCGTTTTCAATAAAAGCACCCTGAGGAATTGCGATAGATTTAAACCGCATTCCGACCCATTGGCTATTACCAAAAGATGCTCCCAAATCGAGATCATCATTATTTAACATTCGCCCCGTAGATTTACGTTCTTCTGCATCATCAAAACCATCAATAATATCAACACTAATCGTATCTGTTGGGTTTAACAAGACCGGTGCAAAAGAATAAGTTCCGTCTGCGTTAGAAAGCATGGAATCGAGGAGAAAGTCACTTGCATCCAGCAATCCATTTTGGTTAACATCCTGATACATACGCACTTTAACATTGCCACCACCATCTTCGCCTAATTCAAAAATTCCATTTCCATTGGTATCATCGAATACATATCCGGAAATAAGATTTTGTCCCGGAATGGTTGGACAGGTAACAGAAATCATGACCATTGCGATAGCACAATTCACGGTTGGTATAGCCTGATCACAAACCTGATACTCGAAAGTATCGACTCCATTAAAAAGAGGATCGGGTGTATAGGTAATGGTACCAATCATCGGGTCAATACTGACTATTCCATTGGTAGCTTGTATTCCTCCAGCGGGGATGTTTACAGAAGCTGGATCAATATCTCCATCGGAATCAAAGTCATTGGAGAGCACATTTATAGTTGTCGTTTCCCCCATATCGATACTGGCCAGATCATCATTTGCTTCCGGCGGGCAACTGCCTAAACAATTATTAACACCAAAATTATTGATACAATCTGATTCACCGTTATTTGTAAAATGGGCAGTTTCCAAATTGTCCGTCGTAAAGAAAGTTCCCGGTACGGTAGTGCGGTCAACTTCGACAATGTAGAAAGCGGGAAAATCGGTTGTTACGGAAAACAGTGCATATTCACCATTTGCTAGAGTAAGCACTGAATCCAATAAAATATCTCCAGCATCCAAAAGACCATCCTGATTTTCATCCCGATACATCCGTACTTCTGCGGCGGCGGCTCCTGGTTCTCCAATATCGAAAACGCTATTTTCGTTGGTATCTAAAAATACCGTTCCCGAAATAATATTTTGGCCGCTCACAACTGGACAAGTCACCGAAGCATACACCATTCCGACATCACAAAGCCCCGGATCAGCACTACTACAAATCTGATATTCGAAGGAATCAATTCCAATAAATTCAAATTCAGGCTGATAAGTAATTGTACCATCGGGATTGATATTAATGGTGCCATTTTGAGGTTGCAGAAGACCGGTGTTTGTGAGGGTTGATGGTTCGAGAATACCCAGGTCATTATTCAGTACCTCAATAATCTGTTCATTGTTATAAACCTCTGAACTGACATCATCTAATGCCGTCAATAACGAAGTAGCCCCCAAATAAAGTCCATTTACGCAAGTATTAAAAGCGAAAAAATGAGCTGTTTCTGTGTCCAGGATTGCGGGAGCGTGTTCCCCATCATCGGGATTTATTTTTACAATATAAGTCCCTAAACTTCTTAAGGTAAAAGAATAAAGTCCGGATACATTTGAAGAAGTTGTTTGGGCAATCGTATCAAAAGGTGCGTCAATCACCCCATTGGCATTGGCATCATTGTAAAGGTCGACAGTAATGTTTGCGAGAACAGGTTCCCCATTGTAGGTACCATTGTCCGCAACCAATTCGTAATAGGTGAATCCGTTGATAACCACCGTGACTGGAGTGGCGCCACAATTTCCCACTAAAACCGTCACCGTGGCAATATCACAAATAAAAGCATCCTCTTGTGAGCACAAGCGATACTCAAATGTCTCGGTGCCTTGCCAACCCGGGTCAGGAGTATAGATTACGTTATAATCTGAATTTAAGGTAATTGTACCATTGGCCGGTTGCGTTAAACCAGCAAATGAAATGGTATTGGGATCGATGGTCACCAGGAAGGAATCGTCATTATCCAGAATCGGTATATTGATGGCTACATCTGGAAGTGTGGATATAACATCCTCATTGGCAAGTATCAATCTGTCAGAACACAACGGTTGCATTGTTGTCCCCACATCTATGGAAGGCACGCCTACTTCTGCAGTAGAAGGATCTTCACCGTAGATACCAATAAAAGTAGTTGAATCACAAGTAAACAGGGCGGTACCACTTTGATCATTATCCTCATTATCTTTAATTTGATAAACATCAAATTCATTTAAATCCACCGAATAATCATAAGATCTGCCACAAGGACTGACAAATGGAAATCCTGCGGTAATGTCACCGTTATTTTTGACATAAATGGTGGTATTAGCGGTAGGTGTGACCCAAATTGGATTATCATTTCTGGTTCCATCCAGTGAACCGGGCGCCCAGGCAATACTGGAAAAATCTGTCAATTGCTCCATTCCGATCAAGGAGAAAGCCCAGTCAAAAGCAGATCCATCATTATCAGAATCAATCACCTGCATGGCTATAAAAGATTTTCCTCCCTGGTTTTCAAATTTATAACCAGCGTTCGCATTTGGCAATAAAAAGTCAGCGGTCGTTTCTGCTGGAACCATTACTGTGCCCGAACCGAAGTTGCTCGTCCAGGTAATATCAATGTCTTCTTCATCACTATTATAAAAATAGACTCTTGATGGAGCATTGTCATTTAAAGTAGGAACTGGTGTATAATACGTATTGGAATAAAAAGAAGCAGGTAGTAAATTTACATTTCTGGTACCAAAACAATCAATCCCTCCGAAGAGCACATCGAGACCTACCCTTTTGGTAGCAATTACATTTGCACCAGATTTTATATCATTTATTTGATTGACCGATTCTGGATCTCCTTCCACAAATAACACTTCTCCTTCGTTGAGAAATCCGGTAGCATCATTGGCGTCAATTATTCCATCTGCATTTACGTCAATAGTAACCATTGTACTATCCTCCAAAGCCCGGACAAAAAGGGTCGTATATTGAAATTCATTTCCAAGGTCTTCTCCAAAAGGAATGGTAAAAGAGGTTCCGTACCGATTGATGTCATAGATGGATGTTTTTGCCGTTTGAAAAGCAAAAGCATTATCATCTCCGGCTATTTTTGACACGGTAATATCGGCGGAGGAAACTAATTTATCTTTACCATCATAAGCTATGATGGAGGTATTTCTTGGTGGTGTATAATCAAAGGTATTGTCCAAAATAATAGAACTGCCAGCTAAAAGAATATCCGTGGGATGGCCTGGTGCTATACCATTATTCAGATTGCCATCTCCCCATATCTCTGTGGTAACCTGGATGGGTATATTCAAGTCATCTTCGTATCCATCTTCCCAATGGTCATATTTTATAAAAATAGTCGGATAAGGAGTTTTAATGGTAGTTAGACTTCGAACCTGCGCTCCTAATCTCTCTGGGCAATCAAGTGCACCACGGAAGGCAGTATACAGTTCCTCTTCAGGAAACGGAATATAGAAAGTATGTCCCTTGTTTGCCTCACTACATGGGTCCAGTAAATTTTCTTCAACGATGATCCAAACAGTGGCCAGATCACAATTCGTTGCCAGATCACAAAGCTGATAAACGAAACTATCTACGCCAATAAAAGCACCATTGGGGGTATAAATAACGTCCCCATCGTCCAGTATGGTTAGCTGACCATTAGAAGGATTCTCGACAATCGATAAAGAGGAAGTGTCTATATCATTATTTACATCACTATCATTGGTCAGGACATTCAAAAAAGCTGCTTCTCCCTGATCTACGGTTATATAATCATCATTTGCAACGGGCAGGCAGGAAGGAGAAACGAGTATCGTATGGGTTGAAATAACAGGACCATTACAACCTGCGGCACTGGCGGTTACCCTTGACACTTCAGACCAGCCAGCAACCCAGGTAACTTCTCCAGTTACAGGATCAATGCTGTTCCCGGCAATTAAACTTATTGAGTCAAGACTATAGGTGATGCCAGTGGTATTTAAAGCAGTGGCTAAATAGGTAATCGCTTCTATTCCTTCACACCGGGTTGAGTTTTCACCAAATGAAAAAACAGGCGTACCGATGCCAGGACTACAAAGGTCGATGCTGAGTCCTTTTACAGAAGTGACCGTATTTTCGTATCCTTCTTTTGCAGTTGCCGGAATAGAGAAGGTAGCCGTCGAATCCGGGGTTAGCCAAGCATATTCGTAGGTTTTGCGACAAGCTGAACTGTCCACCGAAGTAACGGTTTCCGGACTTCCCAATAAATCAATATAAAGTTCTGTGATATCATGATAACCAAAGGGATCAGTGACGATAGCCCGAGGATAAATGGTGGTTCCTCCAGTAGCACTGGTAATTATATTGCCTCCCGGGTAGGGCGCATCATAAACTTCATAAGATATAATATTGATAAAAGTAGAAACAGGTAGTTCAAGCTTGGATGATTTAGTTTCACTATCGTATTCAATCTCGAATTTTACGTCAAGCTCCGCTGTAGATATTTCCAATTCAATTGACTGACCACCGGGAATAGATTGATCGGTACCGATTGTATCTGTCCAGGTAATTAGACCTGATCCCGAATTGTAGACAGGATTTGTAAGGACTAGAATAGTAGTTGCTCCATGTTTTAAGGTAGCTGTCATGTTGGGATTGAGGGGCATTGTGCCTTCGAGGACATTGACATAAGCACTAACAACAATTGGAGTGTTTCCAACCACCACCAAATCACTACATAAAGCTGGCAATTGGGTGAAGCTGGTCTTATCGGCATCAGAAGACACCTGATAAGTAATTTCAACATTATCGAAATAAATCCAATCACCGATAAGTGAAGTAGATCCTGTTCCTATAAATCTAATTTGTGTATTATTAGCAATATAAGGAGTCAGGTCAAAGCTTTCTGCTATTTGATCAGAGTCAGAAATATCTAATGTATAGGTCACCAGATTTGTCCAGCTGGAACCTCCATTCTCCGAAACTTCAAGACTCACTGTTGCCGTACTGCCAAATAGCACTCTTCGACGGTCAAAGTTCAAGGTTGCAGTAGTTGCTCCATCAAGGTTAGCCTCCCGAAATGCACCATCGTTGTTGATATTTGCGGCAAAACCACCTATACGAAAACAGTTACCCGATGCACATCTGGCTGAATTTACCACCGTTACATCTCCGGATGCGGGGCCGTTTGATTCTCCAAATTCTTGCCAATCGGTCGTATAATTTTGACTCCCGGTATTTCCATTATAAGTCTGGGAAATAAATTGGTCTTCTACATTATACGGTAGAAATGAGTTTGCCTCCAATACAATTGTTGCTGTCGATAAATCTCCAGTTGCAACGGGATCTATACGATCCAAACCCTGTGTTGGATCGGTGAGATAAAGTTGTTTGACCACCGTGGTATCGGGAGGGGGGAATGAAAACGAGGCTGGTTGGTTGGTTGATTGAGAAGGCGAGATTACGGCGTACGGAAAAGAATAAAAAGCTACATAAAAACAAATGATGGTGATACCCAGATAAACGGATACCGGCCATTTAGATTTAAAAAGGAATAAATTATTCTTAAAATTTAATAAGGGCTTCCACTGCCAATTATGTATGTATCTCTCCTGCATCTATTTTTTCACTAAGCAACTATATTTTTAAAATTTTAACTTCCGTTCTACGGTTTATCTGATGATATTTTTCCTCGCATTCGACACCATCGGTGCATTTATTTCGCAATTGGGATTCGCCATATCCTATTGCAATAATGCGGTTGTGCTCGACACCACGATCCGTCAAGTATTTCATCGTGCTTTCTGCTCTTCTTCTGGACAACCAGGTATTGTATCTATCCCTGCCTCTTGAGTCAGTATGGGCCGAAAGCTCGATTTTCATTTCTGGGTACTTCTTCATAAGCTCTAATAATTTATCCAGTTCCTTTTCTCCTTTTTTGTCCAATTCACTTTTATTGAAGGCGAAGTACACGTTATTCAATTCGAAGGATTCACCAACGTTCAGTCGCTTCCTTCTTACCATCAAATCGAAAGCAGGTAAAGGTTTTTCTTTCTTTATTTCTGTTTTCTTTTTAGCTTCGTTTGCTTTAATGGTTTCAGAGGTTTCGTACGTTTCGATGTTGAAAGGCTTGGGTGTCTCTCCATCAATCAGAGCGATTCCTTCATCAGACTGTCCAGCTTTACCTTGACCCTCCGCCAGCATTTTTAATGCAGTTTCCTTGTCTACGGTTATTTCTGTGTAGTTATTATTGATCAGTTGGTAAATGGTAGTTTTTGAATCGCCGATGTTCTCAGTTGAAGTGACCCGTGTTTCTTTAGCCTCTTTAGAAGCATTAGTTTTAAAACTATAAATATCATCCTTTCCCTTTCCTCCATCTCTGAAAGAATTCAGATAACCATCCGTACCCATTGCGTTGAGAACAAACCCAAAATCGTCCTTTCTCGAATTATAAGGTTGTCCAATATTAGTGGCTTGCGCCCAAATACCCGAATCATTTTTTTGAGTGTGAAAGATGTCCAGACCACCTAAACCTCCCCAACCGTCAGAAGCAAAATAGAGCGTACCATTTTCGTGAATGAAAGGAAAAACGTCATTACCCGGGGTGTTGATGGTTGGACCTAAATTTCTGGGATTGCTCCATGCTCCTGCATTAAATTCAGAAACATAAATATCCATACCTCCCAGGCCACCCGCTCGGTCAGAAGCGAAATAAAGGAATTTTCCGTTGGCCGAAAGAGAGGGATGACATTCTTCGTATTCGACCGTATTAAAAGAAAGTGCTTTGGGTGCCGTCCAGTTTTCACCATCACGAATGGCGGTAAAAATTCCAAGTTTCATTACGCCTTTTTTGTTTTTATTTAGTTTACCTTTGAGGTGATCGTTCCGGGTAAAAAATATTCTATCGAAATTTTTACTAAACGCAACTGGTCCTTCGTGGTATTCAGAATTGATCATTTTAGAAAAAGACTGGACGTTGGTAAGTTCCCCCTCCATATTAGGCGAAGCATAATAAAGGTTCATAAAATACTCGTCGGTCCATTTGTATTTCTTGTTATTGTCCAGTTTTCTGGAAGAGACAAATACGATCCCGTCCTGGTATAAAGCTGGACTAAAATCCAGGTTTTCAGAATTAATAGCGTCTTCTCTTTTTAAGGTAACATCTTCGTGTTTTTCCCAATCGTTTACTTTGTCGATCGCCGCTGCCAGGGTAATCCCTCTTTGATCATCCGATTTAGAACCACTTAGTTCGTCGTATTTCAGAAAATATACTTTCGCCTTTTCCGGGTCTCCAACGCTTTGTAATGCTTGGGCATAATAAAGGTAATTAGATGGATGGCATTCTTCCTTAACCACTTCACCAAACCAAAGTGCCGCGTTTTCGGGATCATGGTTTAGTCGATAACCGTTGGCGACATGTTCCATTTCCTGGGCGTTTAGTTTGCCCTTTGCTTCGTAAATTTTGATCAATTCTTTGTAGGCCATATTTTCAAATAGCTGATCTGTCGACACCTTGTTCTGAGCAAAAGCCATCCCTGAAAACCCTAATAAAAACAAAATATAGAAAGCTGGTTTTAAACTTCTCATTTTTATTATCTGATCAATAATATTTTTCATTACGTTCATTTTAGTTTGTATACTTTAACAATCGCTCTAAGTATAGGACAAAAATTTAAAGAAAAATTTATAGCCACAAAGGCACGAAGGCCCAAAGAAAACTTCTTTTAAAAGAATCTTGGATTGGTCATGACCTCATCACTTTTTTTAATCGTATAATCCAGGACGATTTCGTACGTTCCCGAATTGTAATGTCTTATTTTAGACAAAGAAAAATCATAAGAGACTCCCGCCCTGATGGATTTATTTAGTTGAAATTGTACGATTGCATCGAGTGACTCACCGATACTCGCCCCTTTGTCTCCCCCCATTCGGTAAGTAGTACCTAGCCAAAGTTTGTCGAAGAAGATGACCATCGTATTCAGGTCAATTGTAACTGGCGCATTCCTGGTATATTTCACGAGTACGGCAGTTTTAAACCTGGTATTTTTTCCATTATTTAAGATAAATCCTCCATTAAAATAATAGTGTCGAGTGGTTTGGGAAAAATCAGCATGATTGTCCGTCCCTTCGTAAAAAGACAAATCACTTTTCAACATATTTGGTATGGACGCTCCGAGAAAAAATTTCTTATTTTGGAAATAAAATCCCATCCCGAAGTTTGGGAAAATTTTACTGGCGGGATCATCCAGCAACAAGTTGTCACCCGACTGAATCGCGTTGGTAGATTTCCAGTCAACGTGAAATCTTCTCAATGAACCCTGTAAACCGAAAGACAATTTTCCATTTGCGACTGGAATCCCGTAACTATATTTTAACTCGTAAGACCAGTTGTTGGCAGGACCAATTTTATCATGTAAAATCGACATTCCGATACCCACCCGATCATTTTTTAAAGGTGCATGAAAATTGATGACCTGACTGAGGGGCGCTCCTTCCAATCCTGCCCATTGACTACGATGTAAAACGGAAAAAGCAGGAAATCCAGCATTCCCCGCGTAGGCAGGATTAAAGGCCAGTTTATTAAACATAAACTGGGTGTATTGTGCTTCTTGTTGTGCTTGTAAGCTTATTGTTAAAAACAAGGCTACAAAGAGCAAGAATTTTTTTAGTTTTTTCATAATGTTAATTTTCTCATTTATACAAGGTTCCATTTTAAACTAAATCTATCTTTCCAGATAGATATAGCCTTGCATTTTTGTTCCTTCTCCATCGTTTAATTCCAGGAAGTAAAAGTAGGTTCCGGCGGGAAGCGGATTTCCATCGAAAGTACCTTCCCAATTATTTTGATAATCCGGATTGGCATACACTTCATTTCCCCATCGGTTAAAAATCGAAAGGGAAGACCCCGGAAAATTTGGTACACAGGTGATGATAAAGGTATCATTGAATCCATCTCTATTTGGTGTAAAAACAGAGGCGGCTTCACAATCTTCTCCAATCGCTACCCGAATGGTCACCAAGCCTTCGTCACATAGCTCCGGACAATTTTTATGGCAAAGACGATATTCGAATGTTTCTGTTCCAATGAATCCTTCTTCTGGCCAGTAGGCTAGTACATTATCGCCTAATAACAATAAACTCCCATTTTCAACATCCGTGACTATACTAATTTCAAAATCATTCGTATTAGGAGTATCGTTATCAAAAACGATTAAATCATTTAATGATTCATTGTATTCAATTTCGACAAGATCATCTACCACCGTTGGTTGTATACCCCACTCTATCTGTAAGGTATCGGTTGATACGGTTCCACAACTATTACTGGTCACCGACCATACTAATTCGTTTATTCCTTCCTGTAAATTAATTACCAGACTACTTGGCTGCCCCGGTTGCAAAATTGTGGTATTGGGACCTCCCTCTAACAAGCTCCAAATTCCGGTTCCGGTAGTAGAAGCCAGGGCATTTATGACAATTGAATTTTCGCAAGCGAAGAGTGGATCTCCTACGTAAGCTGCATCCGAATCCGCTACTTCGATTACTACTTGCGAGAAAGCATCCTCTCCCGAACTGGTGGTTTGAGAAGGATCTGAGCTACAATCTTCCGAAGAAGCTACCACGTAGTAAGTACCACTTATATCTGTTTCAACATTTTCAAATAAAAGCTCGGCACCCGCGCCGACACTTACACTTCCGATAGAATCAAACCATTCATAAGTCAGGTCAGGATTCAGATTAGAGACACTCAATAACAAGTCATCTCCGATGCAAACCGGGCCGTTGTTTATTGCAATTGGCACTGCTATCTCGGGGCTCATTATTACCTCCGTGGTAACTGGATCCGAAGCACAGCCATTCACCTCTACGTACAGTAGATAAGTTCCCTCTGCCTCCACGGTTCCCTGTGAAATAACTGGATTTCGGGCATTCGAGGTAAATCCATTTTGACCATACCAATGATAGGTAGCACCGGAAATTTCAGGCGCTTCCAATTGAATGGTTTCTCCCTGACAAAAAGAAACTGGATTATTTATAGCATTTAAAACTGGTTTTTCTTTTACTATTACCTCCACCTGACTTGAAGTAGCGGAGGAACAATCATTTTGTTCTGCTTTGACATAATATTGATGTAACCCAGGTGGGACATTAAATAAAATAGGATCATTGCCTACCGCCACTAAAATGCTAGCAGTCGAACTGGAAGGATCACCATCATACCAGTAAAAAGTAACATCAGTGATGGGGTTTGCGTGTAGATATACAGGAGCGTTTTCGCAAACATCTCCTTCTGAGGAAACAATTGCAGCGTTCGGTGGCCTGATAAAATTAAGAGATTGGGGAATCGAAGTTTCAGAAACACATCCAAGCTCATTTAAAGCCTGAACGCGCCATATTCCTGGTTCGTAAATTGGCGAATTCAGGTTTTGAGAAATACTTGTATTTCCCGCAGTAGTCCAGGTTACATTATCTGGATCACCCAATTCGCCAAAGGAACTATTAGGCGAAGCGGAAGGTGGAATCCACTGGTAGGAGGCAGCATCAGGGTTAACGATACTCAATTCTATATCATCTCCAAAACAAATATTATTTGATAATTCCAAAATCGGAGTAGCAGGTGGTTCACTCAAGTTTACTGTAAAATTCCGGACTGGAGAAGTACAACCGTTTTTTACGATCAATAAATTATAAGTACCTTCATGTTGCGTATTTGCTGAAATAGTGATACTCGGATTTGCTACATCAGCCGTAAATCCGTTGGGGCCTGACCAAATATATTGGTCTGCGATCACCTCCGTTTGAAGAGAAATAACTCCACCCGCACACACCTCGGCAGTGCCCGTTATTTGGGGTGCAATGAGCCGTGGTTGCATCTTAATATTTGCCACTGATGACCGCAACGAACTACACTCATCCACCGTGACCATTACTTGATAAGCCCCTGCATCATTTGGGGTAAAATCAGGAATATTTAACGTTGCCTGATCGGGATATGCTCCCGAACCAGTTGTTCCATTTGGCCCAAACCATTCATACTGTACATCCGTTCCCGAGTATTCGGGAATAGAAAGCACCATTTCATTTCCGACACAAATAAAATCAGCGGAGGCAAGAATCTGGGGTTGATCAGGAATAACGGTAACGTCCACCACGGTGGAGGTCACGTACTCACAACCGGATAATATATTGGTAACGCTAACCGTGTAAGTTCCAGAATTTACATTTTGAATATTGGGTAATATTGCATTTCGATTACTGGAACTAAAATTATTTTCTCCGAACCAATTAAATCTAAACAGATCATAGTTTACATGCTCACCGATTATAACCGCCACTAAATTAATATCCGTAAAGGGTTGTACACATTCAACGCCATCGTTGCTGACTTCTAATTGATATTCAAAACAATCGGGGATGTCATTACAAATACCATCTCCATCGTCGTCTCCGAAGGCGTCATTCCCATCGCAGACATCACAATCATCCGGTACAGAATCGCCATCACTATCCACCTCACAAAGATCTCCTACTCCATCATTATCACAATCCGTCTGAGCAGGGTTTACAATAGAAATACAGTTGTCAATATCATCACAAATTCCATCTCCATCCGTATCTCCCGTAGCATCATCGCCCAAACAAGTATCACAGCCATTCGGTACGCCATCATTATCATCATCCTCTTCACAAATATTTCCTTCTCCATCATCATCACAATCTTCCTGTCCCGGATTCACGAGCAAGACACAGTTATCAATATCATCACAAACGCCATCTCCATCCGTATCTCCCGTGGCATCATCACCCGTACAGACATCACAATCATCCGGTACGGAATCGCCATCCGTATCCAGTTCACAAAGATCCCCTTCTCCATCATCGTCACAATCGAACTGATCAGGATTTGCAAGCAAGATACAGTTATCAATATCATCACAAATTCCATCTCCATCCATATCTCCCGTGCCATCATCGCCCGTACAAATATCACAATCATCCGGAACAGAATCGCCGTCGGTATCCAGTTCACAAAGATCCCCTTCTCCATCATTGTCACAATCGGATTGATCAGGATTTGCGATAAAAACGCAGTTATCAATATTATCACAAATCCCGTCCTCATCCGTATCTCCCGTGGCATCATCACCCGTACAAATATCACAATCATCCGGTACGGAATCGCCGTCGGTGTCCAGTTCACAAAGATCCCCTGCTCCATCATTGTCACAATCGGACTGATCAGGATTTACAATAAAAACGCAGTTATCGATTACATCACAGATACCATCGCCATCCGTATCCAGACAATCATCTGGTACGACATCAACGGGTACCATTGAGGAGGAACACAATCCGGTTTGATCACAAACAGTTACGCATACCTCATCCATTCCGATATAGCCCGCGAAGGGAGTATAAGTTACACAAAGCTGATTCCCCGATCCGCTCAATACGGCCGTCCCGTTAGCGGGAGCTGGCGAGCACATGCTATAGGTAAAAGTATCTCCAACATTGGGATCAAAAATAGTCATACAAATAGTATTGAAACTATCCTGAGGAACGACTAAATTATCAGGATCAACTTGAGGAGGCGTCAAACAGATCGTTCCCTCATTATCGTAATTTGATTGATAATAATCCTGAAAATCAAAGACATTTGCGAAATAATTATTGAAGTCTCCGCCGCCCATTCCGGGGGCATTTGATTGAGGATCTGATGCGTTTTCGAACAAGCGTATACCGGCGACACAGGACGTTCCGGTAATCATAAAGGTGAATAATAATAATTCTTCCCCATTCACAAAGCTTACCCCTGATCCATTGGATGCAATACTATGAAAATCATGTGATGGATCTGCGGTAGGAGCATAAACTTGAGAATTATCGAGCCAAAGTCCACCATTTACGGTCTGAACGGCGATTGGCGAATCCTCAACAGAAGCAGGGAAAACTAGAGAAATCTGGTTTCCTCCCCCAACGAAAAAGAAGGGATCATCAAAGTCAGGTCTTCCATAAACTTCATATTTGGAAGTAGTAGCGTCATACCGGAGGGTAAAATCAATATTTTGTCCTTGAAGATAACCGCCAAAGCAAAAAATAATGACTACAACTAGTACCTCTTGAATAAACCTTCTCATCAAAGCAGGGAGTTCTATTGCCAATTATTAATAGGGTCATAATGAATGCTATTCTTTTAATAGTAAAAGCAGCTTGTTTCATCACATTATAATAATAATCAATAAGTATGCCCAATTATATGTTAGTATACGAAAGTAGTTTAATCATGATCACGTAAAGCATTTTCAATCAATTACTTAACTTTTAATATCAGATCTATCTTTAAAAGCACTTCTGGTTTTCGCTTGGGTAGCTGCTCTTCACTCCTGGGACTCAGTTAAGTAATAGCACTCTTGGCTTTAATTAGAGTTTATGACTAGAAAATTTGTATTTTCGATCTTCGATTTTTTAATATCTTTATTATTAACTCATTCCTTAGACAGTATTACCTCAAAGGTGGTGAAGAAAATACTTCCATTTTTTTTACGGAAGAGGAATGGATTTTACCATTAGCCCAACCAAATCAGCATATAAATAATTTAAAGAGGTAAAAGTCCATAAACTTGAATATATAAGTCGTCGATTTAAAAGCATACTATTATTATTTTGAGGATGATTTAAATGAAGCTCCCCGAGGCAGCGCCAATCGGGGTATCACGCAAAGTGATACATCGTACCACAATTATTTCTATAAGGAACTTCATAACCTTCAAACATAGAAATTTTCTCCAGGAAAGTCCTCCTAAAAAAGAATCACTCAAATCTCCCCACTTAGGCAATTTAATCCCTAGTTTTGCAGGGAACATTTTTTTTTACCAATTCATAATAATGAACCCAATAGATATCCCAAATGAGCATCTGGATCTCCTTCGACAGCAAGATCAGAAAATTCCTTATATCAGTGGTCAGACCCCCATGGATTACTCCCAAACTTATCAGGGCAACGTAGAGAATTTTATTGGTTTTGCGCAAATACCGATCGGTTTGGCGGGACCGCTACTGTTGCATGGTTCTGCGGGTAGAAGTGAGCACTGGATACCTATGGCTACAACGGAAGGAGCGCTGGTCGCATCATATAGTCGAGGGATCAAAGCCTGCTCTGACAGTGGAGGTATTACCGCACGGACGATTGCCAATCAGGTGCAACGAAGTCCCTATTTTGAGTTTGCGACCCTGATGGAGGCGATTACCTTTGGCAAATGGATCAAATCTCTGCAGTCGGTCATCAGGGCAGGAGTCAGCCAGGCCAGTCGATTTGCCAAGTTGGTAGATCTAGACGTCCAGCAAGAAGGCAATGCGCTCCATGTCACCTTTTCTTATGAGACGGGTGCAGCCGCAGGACAGAACATGGTGACCCTGGTGACGGATCAAATCCTTAAACAAATTCTGGAACAGGCACCCCACCAACCAACGGTATACTATATAGAAGGTAATATGTCTGGTGACAAGAAGGCCAACGTCAAATCTCTAAGTCGAATCAGAGGGAGAAAAGTGGTTGCTGAAGTCACCCTCCCAAATCAAATCGTCAAAGAAGTACTGAAATCTTCGGCAGAAAGCATTGTAAAATTTTGGCAAACCGGAACGCTCGGTGGTGTGCAGATGGGTGCAGTTGGAAATCTCGGTCACGTGACCAATGCGCTGACTGCCATATTCATCGCTTGCGGACAAGATGTTGCCTGTATTGCGGAAGCGGCAGTAGGTACTGGCCGGTTGGAAGTCAAGGATAATGGGGATTTGTACGCCACCCTCACTTTACCAGGTTTGATTGTTGGGGTAGTTGGAGGAGGTACCGGCTTACCGACTCAGAAAGAAGCGCTAGAATTGATGGGTTGCCCTTCTCCAGACGATGTGGACAAGTTTGCGGAGATTTGTTGTGCGGTAGCTTTGGCAGGTGAATTGTCTATCGGTGCGGCCATTGCGGAGCAACATTTTTCGTCCGCACACAAAATTCTTGGTCGGAAGTAAGTGCTTGCTTGTTCCCTGTTAGTATAATCGATCCTAAGGATCATTAAAAGAATAAATTAAGACACTATGCTTCCTTTTTTTCCTATATTTGAGGTACCACATACTTGTTTGGTTTAAGCCAATAATTCTACCATTTTTCAGAAGGAAATTTATTAATCATTATCATACAATACGGTAGTGAATCTGCTTTGTTCAGAACAATTTCTATAAACCATTTCGCTTCGCAGCGGTCCATTATTATTTTAACCATATGAGCAACCAACCAAGAGGCGCAGGATTTGGAAATAAAAAAAACAAACCCCTGATTCTAAAAACCAATCATATTTTGGCCATTGGGGTTGATAAATATGAACATCAATCCCGTTTACAAAACCCGGTAGATGATTGTAAAAAGATAATTGAAGTATTGTGTTCCCAGTATCGGTTTGAGAAAAGTAACGTCAAGACTTTATTTGACGAAGAAGCTACCCGAGGAAATATTCTGGATACTTTAGAAGCATACGAAAGTCTAACCGAGCAAGATAATTTATTAATTCTTTTTTCCGGCCACGGACATTATAAAAAAAAGGGATGATGCGATCAAAAAACAACTCCGTCAATGGGTAATAGAAGGTGATCTCAAGAAGGCTTACCAATATTTGGTAGATCATTTGAACGAAGAATCTTCACATAATTCCACCGTGTATAATCGTTTTGGCGGGTGGAATACCCTACAAAGAAATATTGCTAATGGAACCGCCACCAATGTTCTTCAACAAGAGGCCCGACATCGACAGGCACTGGATTATGTGATTGGAGAGATGGAGGAAGAGGATTTGAAGAGGTAGGTTTTGTTTTTGCTCTTCTCATCTCCATGTAGTTTATTAATACCTCATTCCTTAAGACTTTTGTGGGATACTTAAAAATATTTATTTTTAACGCAAAAAAAAACACCATGTCAAAATCAGCCAAAATTCTGAAAGGAAAAAAAGAATATTTCAAGGGAATTCCAAAAATAAAATACGAGGGACAAAAGTCTAAAAATCCGCTCGCTTTTAAATGGTACAAAGCGGATCGCAAAGTGGGTGGTAAAACCATGCAGGATCATTTTCGTTTTGCGGTTGCTTACTGGCACAGCTTCTGTGGTACGGGTGGAGATCCGTTTGGGGTCGGCACTAAAAATTTTCCCTGGTCGACTGCTGGTGATCCTTATCGTCGGGCGACGGATAAGATGGATGCGGCTTTTGAGTTTATCACAAAAATCGGTGTTCCTTATTATTGTTTCCACGATTTTGATCTGATTGAAGAAGGAGATACGCTAGCCGAATCTACCAAAAGGCTGGATTTCATTAGTGACTACGCAGTGAAAAAACAAAAAGCTTCCGGTGTAAAAGTACTTTGGGGAACCGCTAATCTATTTTCTAATCCACGCTACATGAACGGCGCGGCGACCAACCCCGATTTTAAAGTGGTGGCCTACGCGGCGGCACAGGTAAAAAATGCCCTGGATGTTACGATCAAACTGGGAGGAGAAAATTACGTTTTCTGGGGAGGACGCGAGGGGTATATGAGTTTGTTAAATACAGACATGAAAAGAGAAGTGGATCACCTGGCTAAATTTTTACACCTGGCCAAAGACTACGCCCGCAGTCAAGGATTTAAAGGGATGTTTTTTATCGAACCCAAACCCATGGAACCGAGCAAGCACCAGTATGATTTTGATGCAGCAACGGTGATTGGGTTTTTAAAAGAACACGGATTAGCCGATGATTTTAAATTAAATGTAGAGGTGAATCATGCAACCCTGGCACAACATACCTTTCAACACGAACTGCAGGTTGCCGTCGATAACAACATGCTCGGTAGTATGGACGCCAACCGGGGAGACTACCAAAATGGCTGGGACACCGATCAGTTTCCCAATAATGTGTATGAACTGGTAGAGTCCTTATTGGTGATCCTGCCAGCCAATGGTTTTTTGGGCGGTGGTATAAATTTTGATGCCAAGACTCGACGAAATTCTACGGAATTGGTAGATCTGTTTTACGCCCATATTGGTGGTATGGATGCTTTTGCGCGTGCGTTGCTCGTGGCCGAAAAAATATTGAGCGATTCGGATTACCAGTCTTTGCGTGCCAAGCGATATGCTTCTTTTGATAAAGGAAAAGGGGCCAAGTTTGAAGCGGGAAAACTCTCTCTCCTCGACCTGGCCAAGATCGGTCAAAAAGGAGGAGAACTTAAACTGGAGAGTGGACGACAAGAGTTGTTTGAGAATATTTTGAATCAGTATTTATAGGCTGGTTGGCTATTGGCTTCTCTTTAACGTTATTCACGTTAAGGAGAAGCTAACTAGTGCGTCGGGAACTAAATACCTAACACCTTATACGACCTATTTTGATCCCGACGCACTAGCCAGCTGGCCTCTTAGGAATAAGTTAATAAAAAATAACTATCCATTCTGACTTTCTAAAATATGATTTATTTAATCCTCATCCTTAAGGTATTTTAATCCCCATTTCCTTCGCAATCAACGCCACGTTTTTTTGGTGAAAAGCTTCCATACCCCGACGAAAATCATAACGGTTCCATAAAGCATCCAGATCAAATTCGTGGGCGGTGCGGGCGGCGGATTTTAATTCAAGAATATAGCGCTTATTCTCTAATTGTCTTCGCTGTATTTCTTTAGTAGAAGTGGTAGAATTTCCGTGTCCGGGAATGAGTTCATCAACATCGTGTACCTTCAGAATCCTATCTACTTTTTGTAAGGTTTCCAGATAGTCGGCACTACTGTGATAAATATACGGGAATTCAATATCACTCAAATAATCCCCGGCGATCCAGGTTTTGGCTTCTTCAACAACTGTAAACATCCCATCCGCATTATGGCCGGGTGCAAGGTAAAATATCAGGGTCATATCGCCGATTGTTAACTGCTGTCCATCTTTTTCCACCAACACATTGACCATCGGATAAGTGATCGGATAGTCCCGCTTTATATAATTGGATTCGTCAAAATAATGTATTTCTTCCAATACTTTTTTCTTATTGGGATTTTTAGAAAAGGCTTCGGTCGCAATGACAATTGCTTCCGGAAAAGCATTGGCTCCGATAATATGATCGTAATCAGAATGGGTAAGGAGAAGGTAGAACTTTCGGCCTTCGAGGTATTGTTTGGTCTCATCCTGAATTGTTTTTATCTCGGCTGGCAACCAATTGGGATCTACTAAAAGAATCGTTTTATCGGAAACGAATAAGGTAGAAGTGGTTTGGAATAAGGCACTTTTGAATATTTTTTTAGTCATGTGAAGGATAATGAAAAATTTTTTAATGAATTATTAATAAGGAATGGCGATTAAATAGATTGAGATAAAAGGCGAAATATTTTTTCATCAATCAAGGCGCTGAGCACTTCAACTATCCACCTTAACACTCTGGATCGAATCCATAATCATTCCCGCATGAATCCTGGTATTCTCAATAAAAAACTTACTCGTTTTTAATCCTGCTGCCGCTACACCGGCCAGATACAATCCAGGAATATTGGTTTCTAAAGTATCCTCGTTCATTACGGGCGTTCGGAATTCGTCATTCTGAAACTCGAGACCAATCTTTTCAAAAAATTCATAATCTGGTCGATAGCCGGTCATAGCTAGCACAAAATCATTTTCGAGGGTCAACAGGCCATCTGGCGTTTTCAAAATTACACTATCTTCTTTAATTTCCTCGACGGTCGTATTAAAATATGCTTTGATACTCCCCTCCTTAATCCGATTTTCGATGTTGGGTTTCATCCAGTATTTTACCCGATCACTGAGTTTATCACCCCGAATGGCCATAGTCACTTCGGCATTTTTATGATAGGTTTCCATCGCTACATCACAGGCCGAATTGGCGGCACCCACCACGAGTACTTTTTGGTCAATATAATAATGCGGTTCGTCGTAATAATGTTTTACTTTGGGAAGGTCTTCTCCTTTGATATTCATTTTATACGGTAATCCATAAAATCCGGTTGCCAGGATAACATTTCGGGCACGGTGCGTTTGTTTGCTACTGGTCACGTGAAAAACGCCGTCTATTTTTTCGATATTCGTTACGGTCTCAAAGTAGTTTACGTTCAACTTATACTGCTCCCGAACGCGACGAAAATATTCCATCGCTTCCCGACGAGTAGGTTTATCACCGTGGGAAACAAAAGGTACATTTCCTATTTCCAGTAAATTGGAGGTAGAAAAAAAGGTCATATTTACCGGAAAATTAAACACTGAATTTACCAATACCCCCTTATCCAAAATCAGGTGAGATACCCCTTTTTGTTGGGCGACAATTCCACAATTTAAGCCAATTGGTCCGGCTCCGACAATCAATACATCTACCATGTTTTTGTTTTTTGCTTTTGGCTGCTGGCGATTGGCTTCTCTTCAACGTCTTGTACGTACTGTTCTGAAACCAAAGCTTTAGCTTTTTTAATTTTTTACATAAAGAGGGTTAAACCACCTTTAGTAGACTTTATTCTTACCCACCACGAATTTACTGATTATTCAACATATCCGTGACTTTAAATGTTCGAAATTAATTTTTTTAGCCTCATCCTCCCTCGTTAATTTGCCTATATTTGCGTCAAAAAAATTACACTATGCTACGTATTTTCCTCTTTTTATTTGCCGTCTGTTTGATGGCTTGTCAAAGCGAATCTACTACCGCTACAGATAAGACAACCGCTGATCCGGTTACGACGGATACCTTGCTCCATGAAGGAGAGGAACATTTTAAAAATATGCAGCAACTTACTTTTGGTGGAGACAACGCCGAGGCGTACTTTAGTTATGATAATCAGTCACTCGTATTTCAGGCATCCAACGAAAAATGGGGCGCGAACTGTGATCAAATATTTGTGATGCCAGCTATGGGCGACGGAGGAAAAAAGGCGAAGTTGCTAAGTACGGGTAAAGGGAGAACGACTTGTTCCTATTTTATGCCGGACGGCAAGCAGATCGTTTACGCTTCTACACATCTCGGCAATGAGGACTGTCCGGAGGTGCCGCGTAGTGTGAACGGGAAATATGTTTGGCCAGTTTATGGTGACTTTGATATTTTCCTGGCTGATATGGACGGAAATATTACCAAGCAATTGACGGACGAACCGGGCTACGATGCCGAGGCGACCATCGCTCCCGATGGCTCCAAGATGGTTTTCACTTCTACCCGTTCCGGTGATTTGGAATTGTATACCATGAACCTCGACGGGACGGATGTCAAGCAAGTGACAAGTGGTTTGGGCTACGACGGTGGAGCTTTCTTTTCACCGGATAGTAAGGAATTAATCTTCCGGGCTTCGCGTCCACAATCTGGCGAGGATCAGAAAATATATAAAGATTTATTAGCCGAAGGGGTCGTACAACCCACCGATATGGAGTTGTATATTTGTAATGTGGATGGTAGTAATTTACGGCAAATCACCGATCTCGGTGGTGCGAACTGGGCACCGTTTTATCATCCTTCCGGTAAAAAAATTATCTTTAGTTCTAATCACCACGTAAAGTCAGGTCGTCAGTTTAATTTATTTATGATCAATACGGACGGAACCAATTTAAAGCAGATTAGTTTTGATAAAAGTTTCGACGCCTTCCCCATGTTTTCTCCCGATGGTAAAAAGATTGCCTTTTCTTCAAATCGCAATAATGGCGGGACCAGGGATACTAATGTTTTTATTGCGGAGTGGGTGGAGTGATTGACAATTGGCTTTCGATAGGCTTTCAGTGGGCTTTCAGTGGGCTTTCAATAGGCGGACGATTGGCTCGCTTCTAGCGTGTTTCGGCGCTGTTGAATTAATTATTATACTAGTCAAGAATCCGCACATCGACCAATGAGTTAAAAGCCAAAACACGTCAGAAGAAAGCCAATTGTCAGCCCATCGAAAGCCAACCACGGTAGAAGATAAAAAAGCCTATTGAAAGCCTATTGCCAATAAAGCCTAAACACGCTAAAAGAGAGCCGATTGTCCGCCTATCGTCAGCCCACCGAAAGCCCTCACAAATTGAAGAGATCACCAATTGAAGAAAGCCTATTGTATGAAAAAACTCCTCGTCTTAGCGGGTCCTACGGCAAGCGGAAAAACCAAAACGGCGATTCGTTGGTCACAAGCATTGGGAAATATACCGATTGTGAATGCGGATTCCCGACAATTTTATCAGGAGATGTCGATTGGAACTGCGAAACCTACGCCGGAAGAACTGGCCGCAGCGCCTCACTATATGTTTGATGATCGAAGTATTCATACGTCTTTTGATGTGGGAGATTACGAAAAGGAAGCGCTGGCTTTACTGGATCAACTTTTTAAAAAACACGAACAGATTATTCTGACGGGTGGTAGTGGTTTGTACATCCGGGCGCTCTGTGAAGGACTGGACGAATTTCCAGATGTGACCGACGAGGCCAGACAAAAAGTGAGCGATATTTTTAAAAAAGAAGGCTTGCCCGGCTTGCAAGCAGTACTGGCACAACTGGATTCCGAAACGTATAACAAGATAGACTTACAAAATCCACGTCGTTTGGTTAGAGCCCTGGAAGTTTGCTATATTGAAGGATTGCCCTACAGTAGTTATTTAAAAAAATCTAAAAAAGAACGGTCTTTTATTCCGGTTTATCATTGTCTGGAATGGGATCGAACACAACTTTACGAACGGATTAATCTACGGGTAGACTTGATGTTGGAAGCGGGATTGGAGACGGAGGCCAAAAGGTTATTCCCGCACCAGGCGTTACGAGCCTTGCATACCGTGGGTTACCGAGAATTTTTTAATTATTTTTCTAACGAAGAAATCACGCTATCGGAAACAGTGGAACTGATTAAGCAGAATACGCGGCGGTATGCGAAGCGGCAGATTACGTGGTTTAAGACGTTCCCGGAATGTGTTTATTTTCATCCGAAGGAATGGGAACAAAGATTATTAAAGTAGGCTTATTTCCAAATCCAGCCTCGCACTTCTCTTCATCTCATATTTTCTCCATACTTTTATACTTTTATTATGATGTCTATCATGAACATATTTTTTTTCTGGACCAATTGGTAAACGAAAAGCAGGAATGAAAAAATCATCCGCAAGATTCCTGGCAGATCCTTTTCTAACATCTCCCTGATACTGACCTACCACGTGTGCCTCTAGTGAAAAACTGTCTTCGTCTCGTTGTTCTAAATTCAAATTTAAATATCCAACTTCAATTAGTTTATTTTCCGCATATCTGTCCGTCATCCATTCATAAAGTTGAGTTACCTGAAAAGTCGACAATCCTGTAACTGGGTAATCAAGATATTTTGTGTTGAAAATGTAGCATTGCAATGACCCAGATGGTTTAGAAATTCGTTGCAAAATATCTTCCTTGGTTAAAAGAGTTTCACCATTTGATTCCAATGGAATAAGTTTAGTCACATAAAATGGGTAAGAGTCTCCATAAACTTTAATGTTCCAACTAAGAAAAAGGAGATATTCTCGATTCGTAATTGGCTTTTCTCTACTAAAAAAATTAAAGCGGTCAAAAAAACCCGCTTTTCGTTCTAGGTCTGGTACTTGTCGTTGATTAAAACCATAATTGGTACAAGCAATAAGCGAAATCAAGTAGACAAAAAATGAAAAATAGAAGACTTTATATTTTATAGATTTGGATAATTTAGAAACCGTCAAACTGTTATTGCTCATAATTATGAAATTAAATCGACTAAATTAGTAGACCTTACTACTCCACCACCACCCACAAAATCTCCTCTCCATCGCCTCCAGAAATCCGAATAAAATACGCCCCGCTCACTAAACCTGAAACATCAATCACCACACTCGTCGCATTTACTTCCTTGCGTAAAACTTCCCGGCCTACTCCATCGTACAGTAGAATTTTGCTATCCATTAAATCTCCAGAAATGGTTAAGAAATTAGCACTCGGATTTGGAAACAATTTATATTTATTTAAAGTATTTTCTATATCTTCGGTGGACACCGTACCTTCACAGCCCTCGATCGTTTCCAAGATAGCCATATACTTTGGTGCCGGAATAACGGACAAGTCCTGATCCATCGTTTCTAAAATCCCCCAACTACCAAACCGCGAACTCCGGGGCGCAACGAAAGAAAAATTCATCAATTGCAACGGCTCGTCACCGCTTTGCAAAGTCGTCAAAAAATCAAACCATTCCAGGTACATATTGTACATCGACGTGTCCCGCTGAATATCCAGCAGGGCTTGTCCGTAGGTCGGTTCTTCGCCAAATGGATGCCCGGTGATATGTTGTCCTCCTTCGTAAAAAATCATCGGAACGCCCATCGGATCGGCTAATTCATTTTTTTGTCTTTGCAACATTTCTCTTCCTTCCGCCATTGCCTGACGAGCATAAAAAGCTACGTCCGTAACGGTCGCACTAGCTCCCAAAACATCCAGCATCGCATCGCCTTCTTCCGTGATACCAAAATAAAAAGTCGGTGTAATGGCATCATAAGATCCCGGCGCTAGATTTTCTACCATTCGGTTACTGACATCCTGCCAGCTCGCTTGTACGCCCGCTACTCGGGTAAGTCGATCCAAGTCATTCGCAAAAACATCCGACCAGATATCCAGACAATTTTGGACATAAGAAACAATTCCTTCTGGCCAGGAGGTGCCCGTTTGTTCACACCCATATTTATTTAGCCAATGGGTTTGACCAAAAATCCAGTTCCAGATTTCGTTGCTGTATTCTACAGTCAGGTGGCGATCAGTTTCCAGATTGTCCCGAAATAAAGTGGCCATCTGGTCAATATATTCATCGCTTGCCCGGTGTGGTACACAAACCCAACCGTCCAAATCATAATCATTCAAAAGCTGAATCATCATCTCATACGGAATCCCTTTATTGGTCGCCCAGGTATAATGATCCATCTGTGCCCGATCTTCCCAGGCAAATAAAGAAGGATCATCCCAGGTCCAGTTATCGGGTTGTCCCCAGCTATTGGTAGTGCCCCAATCCATAAAGCGAACGGACGGGAATATGGATAATTTTTCTAGCCACAAATCATAAAAAGGTTCGGTTTCATAGGTGTCTTCCGTTCCCGGCATCAGCAGCCGAACATTCCGAATGGGGTCATTGATATCAGAACTAAGAATGGTCATTTCCAAAATATTATCCATTGGATTTAAAAAATCAAAAACGATCCGGTGGTCCTCCGTTTGGGTTAAATTTTCGTGACCGCCCCAAAAGGAAAGTTGCCCGATACCGTCCCACAGAACAGTATACTGCCCCGCGGGCCAACTGCTTGTATTCGCCCAGATGGTTACGGTGCGTTGCTCGTAATTAGCGCCGTCTACCTGCTGTGGAATGTGGGTTGGATAGCCGTCCGATCGATAAGCAAGGTCGTCCGCGAATCCGGAATCGAAGGCGGCATTGGGATTATCGATGTCTTTGGTATACCACATTCGGGCGTTGCGCATCAAGTTGACAAAAGGGAGTTCTGTGCCGTAGTCAACGACGCCACTGAGGTTAGTTCCGAGCTGGAGTTTGCAGGGGTCGGTGGGTTGGGCGTGGGCGGTTAGATAGCAGGCGAAGGAAAGGAGGAGGAGGATTATTTTCATTTTTTTTCGTTTTCTATTCTTGAATATAGGTTTAAGCCCTGCAATCCGTCCCCCTACGGAAAATGAAACACAAAAGGAACCGGAAACCACCTCACCTCTCCATCCTTATTCTCCACCAACAGATTATCAATATAAATACTGGAACGTTGCGACAGTTTTTCCAACACTTTAGCAATCTCGGGATGCCGAATATCTTCGGCCAAAAAACGGTAGTCCTCCATCGTTTCGGAGGTAATCCAGCAATCGAAGCGGACGGGTTTCCAGACTTCGTTGTCCACTTTTAATTCCAGAGGTTTTGTACGAGCCTCGGATAAAAAACCGTAGATTTCCTCTTTATCGGGCCAACCTTTCCATTTGGGTCCGTAGCGCCATTTCCAGTTTTCTCCTTTTTTATTTACCAAATTGGGGGTCTTTAGTTGGCCCCAACTCAGCTGAATGGCTTTGCCATCAAATTCGTAATATTCTGGATAAAACTGTAAATCTTTTGGCCAGGATTTGGTTTTATCCAAAAGGTTGACGCGGGTAAAATTATCGGATGGCCAAAGTTTTTCTTCGTCTTTTAGAGAACGACGGATTGTCTTAAATCCTGGAATATGCAGAATTTCGTAGTTGTCCGGTTTGTCGCGGTACATGTCATGAATGCTCTTTGATTCTTCGGCAGTCGTATCGAGTCGAACCAGCATTTTACGACCCATCGCAGCGTAGAGTTGAAATCCAAAAACTTCTTTTTCGATAAAATTTAGACTTTTAAAATAGGCGGGTGGCTGGTATGCTCCTTCCGGATCAGCGACATTAAATGCCACGGAATTGATGGGAATATTTTCGCGAAAACCGCGAATGCTCATGTGCGCGCCACTCTCCAGGTACCGCTCTAGCGTATTTCCGTAACGTATGGTATCCATCGTAAAATTGGTTCTTTCGTAAAAATGAAACATGGAAGGCTGACCATTCATTCGATTGTAGATAACCACGGCAATCACATCCAAATCCATCGTTTCTCCACCGCGGGTAAAAGACATTGGTTTATAAAAATTAGCGAGCAGACTGTCTTTTGAAACGGTAAATTGTTTGACCTTATTTCCGGGAAGCGGATCATTGACGACCGGAAAATCGAGGTCTCCCCAGTGCGCTTCGTAACTGCGATCTTCCGCCTCGTAGGTAGGTTTGACCCGAATCTTGACGGCCGTTTCGGGCAAATCATTGACCGTTTGTACCTTCTCCGATTGGCAGGAAAAAAGGTAAAAAAATATCCCTGCCAGCAAAAAGAAATAAAAGATTCTGGTCATCGTATTGGGTGTTTTAGAATGCTTTTGGCAATTGGCTTCCTTCTAACGCGCCTGACTACCGGTCGGCAGGAAGAAAATAATGCGACACCCTAACAGGGTCGATCAAACGCGGGCCTCGAAATCTCGGCTAACATAATGTGATCCCGCTGGGATCATTTCGAAAATACGCATTGAAAACTACACAAGAAATTTTCAACTTATCTAACCTAAGTTTGAACATTCTAACTATTTGATTCCCTATAACTTGATTAAGGAATGTTGATAAAAGCAAAACTTCCTATGCCATCCTCAATATTAACGACTTTGCCTTGAATTTACAAATTCGCACGAGCCGTTAACAAGTCATTGACAAAATCGACTTCCAGGTCTGGCTTGGCAATATCTCCTTCGAAAAAATGAGCATTGGCCAGGTAGTGCATGCCCAAATAATTGGCGGTTTTGACGAACGGATGCCAGAAGTCTGCCCCGAGGTTATCACCATTGGAAGTAGTAAAAACGGCTAGAGATTTATCCCGTAGTTGCCGGCCCAAATCTTTTTCTATTTTTAATAAATCGGTGAAACGATCCAGAAAAACTTTCATTCGACCACTCATGCTATACCAGTAAACGGGTGTCGCCAGGATCAAGGTATCCATTTCAATGATCTCGTTCCGAATCAAATTAAGAAAATCGTCGTTTTTATACCCATGTTGATAGTCGTAGTGTCCAATTTGGTACTCCTTCAAATCAATTAGGTTCGCTCCTAAGCGGGAAGAAATTTGCGCAGCTATTTGTGCTGTATGACCATCAGATCTGGCCGAACCGAGGATAATCCCGATTTTTCCGTAGGCTTTCCATCGGCTTGTAGCCGAGACAGGTTGCCTAGACAGGCCAGTCATTTTATTGTCAAAAGAATCTGCCATCTGTTTTCAGGTTTAAAAATGATAGAATTATGATTTTTGAGCGCCCATTCAGGCTTAAAAAATACGTAACTTTGGGCAATTGTAAAATAGATTTTTTTCCTTTATTAGAAGACAAGAATCATTTGCCACAAAGACACTAAGTAGTCCTTCCAGTTAATAGCGTCTGGTAGAATTTGGATGAACTTTGTGGCCATAATTTTATTCCTTAGTGCTTTTTCAAACAAAAAAAAACGGTGAATATGAAAAAATCACATCTAGTTGGCATAGCCATCATTGCGGTTGCAATCGGGTTATTACTTTCGCTTTCTGGCGATGTCAGCACCTACTCTACTTTTGAGGAAGCCATCCAGTCTGGAGACCGGGTCAAGCTGGTTGGCCAGCTAATGAAAGACAAGCCGATGCAATTTGATCCGGCGGTTGATCCGAATAAATTTTCATTTCAAATGAAAGACTCCAAAGGTGTACCGGGTAAAGTTACCTTATTGACCGCAAAACCACAGGAATTTGAGCGTTCCGAATCTATCGTTCTAACTGGATCGATGAAGGGAGATGTTTTTGTGGCTACCGAAATGCTGATGAAGTGTCCTTCCAAATACAAAGACGAGGAAATAATTATCAGATCTAAAACCAAGCAAATCTAGCATGGAAGAAATCCAGTATATTGGAGAACATTTATTACCGGGGCAGATCGGACGTCTGGCAATTCTCATCAGTTTCGTTACCAGTATTCTGGCGACGGTGTCCTATTTTTTAGCTACCCAACGTCGGGATACCGATGAATTTGCGGGTTGGCGACGAATCGCAAGAACGGCTTTTGTGATTCATGGTTTGAGCACCTTTGTGGTGATCGGAACGATTTTTTACATAATGATTCAGCAGTACTTTGAGTACTACTACGCCTATTCCCACGTTTCGGAAGATTTACCCTTCAAATATATCGCTTCCGCTTTTTGGGAAGGACAGGAAGGCAGTTTTCTTTTGTGGATGTTCTGGCACATCATTCTCGGATTTATCTTGATGCGTACGGCCAAAGGATGGGAATCTCCCGTTCTGGCGACCCTCTCTTTTATTCAGATTTTTATCAGTTCGATGATTCAGGGCGTATATATTGGCTTTGGAGAATGGGTTTATAAACTGGGTAGTAATCCACTATTATTACTGAGAGATACGATGGATATTCCAATCTTCGCCAATGCTGACTATCTGAGTCTGGTGACGGGAACCGGATTAAATCCTTTATTACAAAATTACTGGATGACGATTCATCCGCCTACCCTGTTTTTAGGATTTGCCTCTACGGCGATTCCTTTTTGCTACGCCATTGCGGGACTGTGGACGGGCAAACACAAAGAGTGGTTAAAACCCGTTTTACCGTGGGCATTATTTTCGGGTGGAATCCTCGGAACCGGAATTTTGATGGGAGGTGCCTGGGCTTACGAGGCTTTGAGTTTTGGTGGATACTGGGCGTGGGATCCGGTCGAAAACATGTCGCTGGTGCCCTGGTTATTTTTACTGGCCGGAATTCATACCAATCTAATTGCCAAAATTACCGGACAGTCCATTAAGAGTTCTTACCTGTTTTATTTGCTGACTTTCGTCTTTATTGTCTACTCGACTTTTTTGACGCGGAGTGGCGTGCTGGGCGATACATCCGTCCACGCTTTTACCGAAATGGGCCTGGAGAACCAACTGTTGATTTTTTTACTGGCCTTTGTATTTTTGTCCATTGGCGCGTACGGCTGGGGAAGTCGAGATGTACCGGTGCCGGTAAAAGAAGAGGCGACCAGTTCTAAAGAATTCTGGATGTTTATTGGAAGTCTGGTTTTCCTGTTTTCGGCAGCGTTAATTACTGCTTCCAGTTCTTTACCCGTTTATAATAAAATTGTTGAGTTATTTGATCCGATCTATCAAGGTAGTGTGATCGAAGATCCGGTCGATCATTATAATAAATATCAACTTTGGATTGGAATTTTTATCGGATTATTTTCCGGTGCTTCTCAATATTTACGCTTTCGCGAAAGCAATTTTAGCAAACACAGTAATAAATTTTTATTGCATTTAAGTATTGCGACCATTCTTTCGGGTGGGCTCACTTTTTTAGCTTCAACGTGGATTGACGCCTATGCGTGGCAGTACAAATTGTTATTATTTTCGGGAATTTTTACGGTGATTACAAATCTTGATTATTTAATTTCTTTTACTAAAGCGAATTTACGGACGGCGGCCTCGACGGTTTCTCACGTGGGGTTTGGTTTGATGATTATTGGAATCCTGGCTTCTGGTTTGAATAAAAAATGGATTTCCAATAACGAGTTTGCCCAACAAGGATTGATTAAAGGATTTTCGGAAGAACAATACAAAAAGAACGTCGTTTTAATTAAAGGAGAACCGTTGTTTATGAATGGTTACGAAGTGACCTACGTCAAAGATTCTATCTGGGAAAACTACCGACGATTTCAGGTAAATTATAAACAAAAGGACAAAGAAGGAAATATTCTAGAGGAATTTGATTTGTACCCAAACGTCCTTTATGAACGCAAGGAAAATAAAATTGCCGCTGTAAACCCCTCTACTCAACACTACTGGAATCAGGATATTTTTACCCATATCGCTACCCTTCCACTCTCTGAAACAGATAAAGAATACGCCAAGACGATCGAGGATAGTCTGAATTATGTGACGCATTATATGAACGTCGGAGACACCCTTCGACAAAAAGATTATATCCTCATTTTGGAAGAAATGAAGGAAGGAGCGACTCACAAAGATTATGATTCGCAACCCAACGATTTGTCGTACGGCGCCCGATTTGCGGTATATCCAAAAAAGATCAATGCGCGTTTTGAAGTAGAACCCGTGATGGCCTTACGTAAAACTTTACTTTATACTTTTTCGGAATCCATTCCTAAACTAGGCATGAAAATCAAGTTTCCCAACGAAGCACTGGACGAATTATTTGTCCCGGAAAGTGAACTGGGTTACGAAAGTTTTAACCTAAAAAAAGGACAAACCGTCGACTATCAGAATTTTAAAATACGGTTTGATAACTTCAATGTACAGGCGGAACATTCGGCGTACGAGCGGGAGGAAGGAGACGTCGCGGTAGGTGCCGAGATGACTATTTTTGATCAACAGGGAACGGAAGTCGGGAAGGCCGCACCACTCTACCTGATTCGTGGCAAACAACCTTTTAATTTCAAAGACGAGTTATTTGATCTGGGTTTGCATTTCAGGTTTGTAAAAATTGATCCAAATAGTGAACAGGTGGAGATTTTGGTGGGCCGAAAAAGTGCCGAAAAACGACGGGTTCCGATTGCAATTGCGAATGATGTGCCACGGAGTGACTGGATTGTTTTGGAAGCGATTTTATTTCCGGGAATTAACTTCTTTTGGGTGGGGACGATTATGATGATGTTGGGATTGTTTATGGGGATGGTGGCGAGACGGGGACGGAAGGTTTAAACTTCAATAGCAATTTGAGTTTTGAGAAAACCGCGAGCAGGCCACGCGCAAAGTAAGTTTTCTTAAAACGATGACAGGCAAAGCCATGCCATCGACGAAAAAGTAGTCCGAGCAGTGCTTTTACGAACTTTTGCTTTTCCACAAGCCTCCCGCGAAGTTCGCAAAATCACCG
>Ga0209187_1000789_pt1 | contig 46620 bp, 41 predicted proteins | sample BantaG_FD_187430 | JGI IMG/M metagenome (GOLD analysis project Ga0209187, IMG submission 187430) | Marine algal microbial communities from Bantry Bay, Ireland - BantryBay_4 metaG (SPAdes) (version 2) | ecosystem: Host-associated > Algae > Red algae > Unclassified | place: Bantry Bay, Ireland...
CCGGTTGGTGTCGCCGCTACGCGGCTTAGAGGAGGAATCCGCCGGGACCACGGCCTCCTCACTTCGTTCGTCAACCATGGCTATCAATGGGTCAGCGCTACGCGCCTTTAGTCGTCTGGATTTCCAAATATTTTTAATACAAATCGGCTTAATTAAGTGCCATTGGTGTCAGGCTAGTTCCTGATGTCATTTCTAATAAATCCGAACGAGGCGCAGAACCCCGCCCGTCAAGCCCTCTCTCTCTCTCTCTCTCTCTCTCTCTCTCTCTCTCTCTCTCTCTAAACCGACCCTTTTCCTCTGTCGGCGGTTGGAAACCGCCGCTCCTTGGCCTTCGGCGATTCCCACGCAAAGTGCCATTGTAGTTTGACACAAGGAAGGTTTCAGGCTCATGCCTGTCTTGTTATCTGGATTTTCATGGTCTTACTAGTTCGGCCCTCGTCCAATCTCCGTTTGGTCGATGACGTAGTGTGACGCAGCGCGTTACTCAACCATTCTCCCGAATCGTCCAAACCGTCTGGTCTCAAACTGAGAAACCCTCGCTCGAAAGCCTAAGCCCGACAGACTCTTAGGCTAAATCGATGTAAGTTTTTGTGGTTTGATACCTTAAGCTCGTGTCGTCTTTCTTCGCTTTCAGCGAAAATAATCGAAGAACATTGGTTGAAATACAAGGGTTCCGGTATTAGAATTACAGAACTAACACACAAAAGAATATGAACAAATTTATCTTAGCAGCCTTTGCTTTTTTCGTCAGTGCTTCCATGTCGCAAGCGCTTATTTACATTCCACCAACCGCGCCTGGACCGGCGGCGGCGACGACTCAAGTTGTGTTTGAGTATGAGTCCTTTGGTGGTTTCACGCAGTATCCGTATTCGAACATCACGCGGGTGTATTCCTACTCGAATGGGTCGGTTCAGCGCTTTTACGCGATCAACGTCAGCCAAGTGTTCATGATTAACCAAACTTCGACTACGGCCCACTTCAAGTGGTTAACCGCAAGTGAATTGATGGATTTGGTCACAGCCGCAGTTGCTGTTTCGGATCCTTGGGCACCAGCTTGCTACAAATACATCGGTCTTTGCGATGCGGGAAGCAACCGAGTCAAGTTTGATGGGAACGAGCAAGTCATCCAGAATGGCGTTTGTGGTTCCGGATCTTCAAACCCATTGATCACAGCTGAAATGGTCAGCTTGCAACAAAAGCTAAGCGCGTTGAACTCGCAGCTCTACTCGAATGCGGACTTTACTTGGAGCTACTAAATTTCATTTGGAGGTCAAATGCTTCCTTAGATGCGAAGGATTCCTTCACTCGATGATAACGGTGCCTCTTTAGGCGCCGTTTTTTTTGGGCTAGCCTGCATATTGCATGAAACTGATCCTGGCATAGTCTGAAATGAGCTACGAAACGGTGTTATCAGACAGTCATGGACGCGAGTTCATGGATTCGTTCAACCTTGTTCGATTTGCCAAAATAGAGGGATGGCGGGGAATGCTTTATCCCTTATTTCGTAGTCCTGTCCGCAGCGCGCCAGCAAAAACAGCGGCTTCGATAAGACTCACCGCGAGGATCATTAGGACGCGAAGGGATTTTCCGTCCGTTGGGTGGGTGAAAAAGCGGTCGATAAACCAGCCTAGGCAGAGAATGAGCGATAATAGAATCAAGCCGTTGCCTAACCATGTAGTGGCTCGGCTCTTATGCAGTCGTAGCCAAGCGCCGACGACCGCAATAGCGCCGCAAGCCGCGCAAAACCAGATGGCTTGCGGGCTATTTCCCGTGACGGCATGGCGCCAAATTCCACCAAAGGTGACAACAATGGCGTAAAACAAAGTTGTGTTATATACATTCATAGTGTTTCTCGCAGGACCTGATGAGTCAATAGCTCGTAAGGTATGTCCTTACGATGACGACTTCTTAGAAGATAGGCAAGATCGTGCAACAAACTATCCCTTTACAATATATCTCGAAACTCACTAAGGTGTGTATTCCCATGTTAAACCGATTCATCTCACTGTTCGCCCCACTGGTCACCTCACCTTTTACCTCACGCTCGAGCCTTCCGAGCCTGCTGCTCGTCTTGTTGTTTTCAGGACTTGCGGGAACCTCGCAGGCTCAATCGCAGCGCCTGCTGTGCATTGGTGATTCAATTGCCGAGGGATGGCCGAGCTCCGAGCCGTCTTTCCGCTTATTCCTCTACGATCAGCTCAAAGCTCGTAGCCGTGCCTTTAGATATGTTGGTGATCGCGTGGGTAATTATGGTGGCAGTGGCAATTCATCGCCGATCACCACTTGGCCAGCATCTGGTTGGCCGAGCTCGGCCCAGCGTCATGCCTGTGTGTCCGGAATTTTTGCTTCCGATTATGCGAATAATGGAAAAGTCGCGAGTGTCATGGGCTCGATTGGCTCTGCGAATTATCCAGACATCGCTCTGATTCACCTTGGACATAACGACATGGGGCACTTTGCCAACGCGACCACGACCAAAAACTATTTAGGCACCATCATCGATCAGCTGCGGGCCTATAACCCGAACATGAAAATTTTGTTGGCCAAGGTGATTCCTGCCGGCAACAGCTGGTCCGGCTCTAACTATCCCTTGGTGAGCCAATTGAATGCGCAGATTCCAGGTTTAGTTGCGTCGAAAAATACCGCTGCTTCCCCCGTGCTTTTGGTCGACCAAAATGCGGGTTTCAGCATCACCGATTTACTTTATCGCAGCACCTACGAGCCCTTGGACAACTTCGGCTTGAACCCTGACAATGTGCATCCGACTCACGCCGGTCAGGCCGAGATGGCGCGTCGCTGGATGAAAATCTTGGACGCTCAGCTTTCGCCACCGAGCGTCACGATTACCTCGCCGGCTAATGGCACGAGCGCTACCATCGGTGGGACCATATCCGTGCAGGTGACCGGCGCGGCTCCTCGCGGCTTGCAGCGGATTCGGCTTTTTGCCAATGGGGTCTTTGTTGGATCACAGACCACCGCCAACCCGACGTTCACCGTGTCCGTCAGCTCGGCCGAGCCCATTGTTTTAAGTGCTCATATTCTCGATAATGATGGGCAAGACGCCACCTCGGCCCCAGTCGTGATGAACACAGGGAGCTCCGCTTTGAGCACAGCTCTCAGCGGGATTCGGGCTTGGTATCGTTCTGATTCACGAGTGGAAACCGTTTCCGGTGGCATCCTCCGCTGGGGCGATTTGAGCGGCAATGATTTCCATATGTACCAGCGTAATCCGTCGGATCGCCCGACCCTGGCTGCGAATCGTTTCCTGGATAAGCCCGGGGTGATGTTCTCCGATAGCCCCGGCCAGTTTTTGACTGCTTGGGATGGCATGCCGGTGAACAGCGACTACACCAAAGTGGTGGTTTGCAAAATTCACGACTACGCACCGGTCAACAATTTGTTATCTGCGGGAACCTCACCGAACGGGGCGCACGCCCTTTGGTACGGAAGTTCGACGACCCCAGAGATGTACCGCTTCGGCTCTAATTCGGATAGCTCGGTGAGTTATGGCACCTCTTCGATCCCAACCCCCTTGAACCAAACCGAATGCATCATCAACACCTATTCGGCTGCGAGCAACACGGAGCGAATTTTCCAAGACAACGTGTTGGGTGGAAGCGCTACCGCCTACCGCGATAATAGCGAAGCGTCTATGCAGATGGGTGGCTACGATAGCCTGAATTACCTTGATGGAGAAATCGCGGAAGTGATTATCTACAACCGGGTTCTCAGCACCGCCGAACGTGCGGCCATCACCCAGTACTTGGACGACCGCTACAAGAGCCTTCCCAATCAACCGCCTGTATTTACCGCCACAACTGGGCTTCAGGTTCACCCAGGCGATACGGTCAGTCTACCGATCACGGCAACCGACCCCGATGCAGGGCAGAGCCTGACCTATTCGATTACTTCAGGCGCGCCAACCGGTGCGACGATCAATCCGAGCACCGGGGTGTTTAACTGGAATGTGCCCGCAGGCGAGCTTCCAGGGGCAGCCTACACGGTTGCGCTTTCGGTTGCGGACAACGGGTCGCCAAGTCTAAGCGACAGCGAAACCCTCGGGATCAATGTGGTGCTGCTACCGTGCTTCACCGACGTGGTGATCACCAACGGGATGGAAATGGTCTTTTGGAGTGGGATCAACGGTCGGGTCTACGACCTCGATGGCTCAACCAACTTGGTAACGCCAGTTTGGAGCCCGCTCGGACCCGTTACCAATCCAGTTCCGATTACCCGGCCTGCGGGCATGATGCCCTTCGACTTATACCGCTTGCGTCCCTAACTTGACTTGGGCTATGTTGACTTAGCCCTTCAGGCTCACAACGGGATAAATCCCGTTTCGACAAACGCGGATTGAAATCCGCGCCACCTTAATCGAGTCCATAATTCCGCAGAAGAAGGGATGCGCCGCAGGCCAAGGAGCGGCGGTTTCCAACCGCCGACAGTGGAAACCATCTCGGTTGAAACGACCTATCTAGTTAAAAGCCAAACTTCATTGAGCCTTTCAGGCTCAATGTATCCTTCGCAAAATATCCAAAAATGGATTTCAGGACAGGCTCAAACTAGAGTCTGTCCGCAATGGCACCTAGATAGATAGTTAAGCTGATTTGCATGGAAGTGGTGCGGTTTCTGCTTACGAATGAAAGCCGGAGGCTTGAAGGCAATTAGCCGGTCGGTGACCGAAGGGAACCACCGGAATTCATCCGGAAATAATATAAAGCGCTGGAAGCGCGATCGGAATACAAACCAATGTGGGCGATGCCTTCAGAAAAGCAGAGGTCGACTGATGTGGCAATCCAGGGCCGCGCCTTGGTTCTGGACCTCACTGAACCGCAGAGCATTGAACGTGCGGGTTTACGTGATCATCCAGGTTGAATCGCGCTTTCAGCGCTACGATGTTTAGGCACCTTAAACCCAGGGCGTTGCCCTGGGCTAAGTTGACTGAGCCTTTCAGGCTCACAACGGGATAAATCCCGTTTCGACAAACGCGGATTGAAATCCGCGCCACCTTAATCGAGTCCATAATTCCGCAGAAGAAGGGATGCGCCGCAGGCCAAGGAGCGGCGGTTTCCAACCGCCGACAGTGGAAACCATCTCGGTTGAAACGACCTATCTAGTTAAAAGCTAAACTTCAGTGAGCCTTTCAGGCCCAATGTATCCTTTGCAAAATATCCAAAAATGGATTTCAGGACCGACTCAACCTAAGGGATTTGGGCGGGATCAAGGCCAGTAGGAGGGCGACAAGGTAGGCATAGGCAGCAGGCCAAGCATTGGGTTGGTTTAGCTCGAAACGGGCCGATTGGCCTGTTTTCAATGCTTTTTACAGTTCTCCGTTGACTCTTTCGTCAATCGCAACTACCCCCAAGCCTTTTTGTTGCGTGCCCATTTGTGTACGCAGCCGTATCAATAGCCCAATTTTAATCCCAATTTTTGCTCATTTAGCCCCGACAGGATCCCCATGCTGGACTTATTTGCGAAGCGCGCCGCTTCCACCAAAGATGATGTTTTATCTGGACTCACCGTTGCCTTAGCCCTTGTGCCAGAGGCGATTGCCTTTGCCTTCGTGGCGGGTGTTTCCCCTCACATGGGTCTCTATTCTGCGGTAATCGTCGGTTTTATCACCGCGGTCTTCGGTGGCCGTCCCGGAATGATTTCCGGGGCAACCGGTGCGATGGCGGTGGTTGTTGTCGGTTTGGTTGCGATCCACGGGGTCGGTTACTTGATTCCGGCGGTGATTCTCTGCGGGCTGATGCAAATCCTCGTGGGTGGTTTGCGGCTTGGAAAGCTCATTCGACTCGTGCCACATTCCGTGATGCTCGGTTTTGTGAACGGGCTCGCGATCGTAATTTTTATGGCGCAGTTCGGAAGCTTTAAGTTGATCGGCCAGGGCGGCACACTCGAAACAATCACCGGCACGCCTCTCTTCATTATGGCGGCGCTTATCGCGTTGACCATGGCGATCATTGCCTTCTTGCCGAAGCTCACCAAAGCGGTGCCCAGCTCGCTGGCCGCAATCCTTATCGTCACCGGCTTGAGCTTTGGTATCAACCAGTTTGGCGGCGAATCACTTCGCATTACCAATTCCGAGACCTCCGTGCTGACGGTGAAGGACATGCTCTTGTCCAATCTGAAAGCCAAAGCGGTGACCGACGCGCAAAAAGATAAGATGTCGGATGAAGTCGAAGAAATCGAACACAAGGCCCAGAGTCTTGGATTTGGATTGAGAACCTTGGGTCACAGTGGTGGGGCATTGCACGACCTTCCAACGGAACAAAAGCTCACCGATCAAGAAGTTGCTTCTGCTATTGCGAGTATCAATAAAGTGCCTGAAGGCGGTTTCCCACCCTTGGTCTTTTTCCAAAATGCGATCGATTTACCACCGATGAATCTTCACACCTTGTGGATCATTCTTCCATTCGCCCTCGTCCTGGCCGGGGTTGGCTTGATTGAGTCGCTCATGACCTTGACCTTGATCGATGAAATTACCGAGACCCGTGGACGTGGTAATCGCGAATGCGTCGGCCAAGGACTTGCCAACGTGGTATGTGGTTTGTTTGGCGGAATGGGCGGTTGCGCCATGATCGGCCAATCCTTGATCAACGTGAATTCCGGTGGCCGTGGACGCCTGTCCGGGATTTGTGCGGCCTTGGCCTTGCTTCTATTTGTCATGGTCCTCAGCCCCTTCATTATGATGATCCCCATGGCCGCGCTTGTGGGCGTCATGTTCATGGTGGTGATCGGCACCTTCGAATGGTCGACCTTACGCACCTTGCGTAAAATCCCGCTCAGCGATGTTCTCATCATGGTCTTCGTGGCGGGGTACACCGTGCTCTTCCACAATCTCGCGGTGGCGGTTTTACTCGGGGTGGTGATGCAGGCTCTCGTGTTTGCTTGGCAGCATGCGACCCACTTGTTTGCGGAGGAAAGCGTCAATGAGGCTGGATCGAAAATCTACCAACTTCATGGCCCGCTGTTTTTCGCATCGGTATCGAGTTTTAATGACTTGTTTAAGCCAGACGAAGATCCAGAGGATGTCGTGATCGATTTCTATTTTACGCGGGTATATGATCAGTCGGGCCTCGAGGCGATTGGCAAGTTGGCCGAGCGCTATACACGTGCCGGCAAGCGTCTGCATCTCCGCCACCTCTCCCAAGAGTGTCAGGACCTGCTCGATAAGGCAGGCGACATGATCGAAGTAAATCTTTCCGAAGATCCAAACTACCACGTCGCGACGGACCGCCTGGCCTAAGTCGGTGGAACTGCAACGTGGCTTAAGCGTGCCATTCGGTAGCCATGGACGCCGAGGCGGGACAGCCCTGCCACGTTAGCGCCGTCTGCCATTGAGTGGCAGAGGGTATAAAAAAGTCTGCCATTGAGTGGCAGGCTTTTTCTTTGGCTTAGGCGATGTGCAGGATGCTTTTTTTGATCCGGCCTTTGACGCGTTCGACTTTTCGCCAGCTGCTATTGTCGTTCATCGTGATCCAGCGCCGCTCTTCGCTGCGGTAGAACCAATCCTTATCTTGCTGGTAATAAATCATCTGATTGTCGGCGGTCAAAATGTTGAGGATCTCGTTGCCGTGGGCGCGGGTTTCGCTGTAATCCGTGGTCGCCTTTTGGCCCATCTCGCTGAACAGGGTGTTTAGTTCGAGGCAGAGCGCGTTTACGTCCTGCGCCATTTCGCTTGTCTTCAAACCAATGCGCGACGCCTCATCTCGAAGGATCGGATAGGAGTGCGAAGGGTAGCGGGCGTTGAGCGTCTGGGCGATGTCTTCCGCTTTTTCCGCATCGTCAATGTGGTAGCTGAGTAATTCTTTGCAGAGCATGATCGAGAGCGAGTCGGCTCGGTCGACCGCACCGATGACGAGGGGGTGAACGTGTTTGAACAACGCTTCGTAAGGATTTGTTTCCGAGCCCGAGGTTTCCGCCCGCCACAGGCGCACCACGCGGCTGAGCTCGTCCAGGCTGACTCCGACGCGGTCGTTGTCGCGATCGATCGGCGAAAGGTCGTGGGTCAAGGAAGTGTCGACCGCGGTGAGGTAGGCCATGGGGCCCATTTGGATTTCATCCGCCCCGAGGGAAATCATGGTAGCGGCTGAGGCGCATTCGAGCGGGATGAGCGCGACGACTTTTTTGCAGTACTGCCGGATCAGGTTAACGATGCGGAGAGAGGCCTGGCCGTTTCCGCCATTCGACTTGATGAACATGTAAATCGTTTCTTGCTTCCCCATGCCTTCGAGGAGTTCGAAGAAGCCGACCACATCACTGTGGCAGACGGCTCCACGTGGATTGCTCCAATAGGTGATGACGGGCGCGCCGAGGGTATCTCGAAGCTTGGTCAAAATCTTTTGCGTCTCCGAAAACATGAGCGGAGGTTGCTTGATTTTAATTGCGGCGGGGACCTCTGCTTGGGGGGCTGCGGGTGTAACGGCTGCACTCGCAGCGGCGGGTGCAATGGGCGTTTCTGCGGCTACGTCGATGTGATTTTGTTCCTCTGACATGTCTGGGGTATGCGGAAGCCGCACGCGAAAATCAAGCCTGCTCCGATGGATCTGGATTGCCGGATGCAATTTTATGAGCTTTGCATCTAAAACTATATATAAACATGAGTTGCCGAATGGGCTTTCGTTTTGTGCATTCCCTGCTTGCGGTTGTTTTAATGCAAGCGGATCAGGTTACGATAAACCCCAGACTTGCGTTCGGGGCTATGAAATGCCGCCGCTTCGCGGCTTTAAACCGGTCTCACAAATTGTCGTCCCACATTTCAGTTATCGGCTATTCGAAACCCCTCAATCTTAACCCTTAAGCCGATGGCTCGAGCAATTTAAAAAAAAATATGCGGGCTAGCTTAAGCTTTCAAGGCGCGAGCCGAGGCTTTACGGTTTACTCAGCGCCCGGATTGGAGCTAGTAAAGTATCCTATGGCTCAGAAAGTTCTCGCATTGATCAATCCGAAGTCGGGGGTGCGTCGCTCTTACTCGACGGTGCTCGACGCCCTGCAAACGCATTGGGATGTCGATGGAAGAGAGCTTCATTTTCAGTTCAGTCGGAGCGCTGAAGACGGTCGCGACAAAGTGCATCGCGCCATCGATCAAGGAGTAGATACCATTCTTGTTGCGGGCGGAGATGGCATGATCAACAGCATCGGCGCTGCAATGATGGGGTCGGACATCGCCCTCGGGGTGATTCCAACTGGCAGTGGCAATGGTTTCGCGCGGCACTTCGATATTCCGTTGCAAGTAAATCGGGCCGCCGAAGCCCTGAGCACGGCCGATATCAAGCGCATCGATGTGGGGCACGCCAACGGGCATCCCTTTTTTGTTACCTGCAGTTTGGCGTGGGATGCTGCCTTGGTAAAGACCTTCGAAAAGTCGCCGGTGCGCGGTGTTTTGCCCTATGTGTTTTCCGCCGCCTACGGGTTCCTCGATTATCGCCCGCAGGATTTTGAGGTGCAGTTTCCTGATGGCGAGTGTGTGGCCGCGGAGCGTCCCATGGTGTTTACGGCTGCGAATCTAACTCAGTTTGGCGGCGGAGCAAAGATCGCGCCACAGGCACGCTCCGATGATGGGCAACTGGTTTTGGTCACCATCGCCAAGAAAGATAGTGCGCGTTGTATCGCAAATTTGCCCATGCTCTTTCGAGGGAAGATTGACGAACTCGAGGTGGTTCATACGCGTACGTTCACTGAGATCCTGGTACGGCGCGAACATGCCGCCCCTATTCAAGTCGACGGCGAGCTGCTGGAAAGCGGTCCCGATGTTGAGATCAAGGTGGAGCCTAAAGCGCTCAATGTCCTCGTGCCTAAAGCGGTTTTTTAATCGTCGTCGGGAGCCGACTGTCTAGCCTTATGCGGGGCAGAGACTGACCTGAAAATTCCGCAGAAGACGTGATGCGCCGCAGGCCAAGGAGCGGCGGTTTCCAACCGCCGACAGTGGAAACCATCTCGGTTGAAATGACCGATCCAGTTAAAAGCAAAACGGCAGGCCCCGGACGCAAGTCCGGGGTTTACCGCTGCCCTTCATTTGAGTCGCAACGCGACGGTATCCCTATATTAAGGGTAAAGAGCTGTTTACGGCCCCACCCTTTCATGTAATTTGGGCTAAGGTACATATTCGCCTGAAAGGCGCAAACAGTGTAGCGATGGGCACCGCTCATCGATTGGTTTCGGAGGCGCCGCCAAGTCCGAAGGACTTGCATAGATGGCGACATTTTCTCTGCATGTAGCGCAGGGCCTATACACCTTCGGAGCTTGGTGCTTTGGGCAATTCGGAACCCCGAGGCAAGCCTCGGGGCTAAGTGCCTACGCACCTTCGGAGCTTGGTGCTTTGGGCAATTCGGAACCCCGAGGCAAGCCTCGGGGCTACGTGCCGGCGCACCTTCGGAGCTTGTTGCTTTGGGCAATTCGGAACCCCGAGGCGAGCCTCGGGGCTACGTGCCGGCGCACCTTCGGAGCTTGTTGCTTTGGGCAATTCGGAACCTCGAGGCGAGCCTTGGGGCTACGTGCCGGCGCACCTTCGGAGCTTGTTGCTTTGGGCAATTCGGAACCTCGAGGCGAGCCTTGGGGCTACGTGCCGGCGCACCTTCGGAGCTATGCACACCGGAAAAACCAACGAATATTGGTGCTACTGAAGCTACGCGGTTCATCTCCGTCTGTGCCGGATTCGTTTAATGAAATATCCGGGCTACACCATAAAGCCAAGGTCGGGGGCGGCGAAACGTCCGATGTTTGGCAGCACATCTGGCAGGTCCGCGGCCGGCAGGCCGAACCAGCACGCTAATGTGGCCGCATATTCATCCACCGAAGTGCTTGGAATCCAGCGACCACGTTTCGTGTCGTCCGGACCATTCAAAGCGAGGGTCGGCATGCGGCCGTACATCGCGCCGCCTTGCACCGCGCCCCCCACCACCATGTGATGTCCGCCCCAACCGTGGTCGGTGCCGCGCCCGTTGGTCGTCAAGGTGCGCCCAAAATCAGATGCGGTAAACAGCGTGACGTCTTGCGCGATGCCCAGCTCTTGTGTCGCGGCGTAAAAGGCGGCGATGGATTGGCTCACCTTCTGCAGCAAGGTCGGATGCGGGGTCGATTGGTCGAGGTGCGTATCAAAACCTCCCATGCTGACAAAAAGAATTTGCCGCCGCATGTTTAACGCTCCGCGAACCGACAAGATTTCTGCCGCAAGCTTCAATCGCGCCCCCATGGTGCCCGCTGGGAAGGCGGTGGTTAGGCTCGGGGCCGAACCGAGCGCGAGTTTTAAATTGGCATTAAACACCCGTGCTTCCTGAACCGATTCCGCGATTTCGGTTTCAAACAAATGCGGTGTCGGCAAAGCGAGAATATCGTTTATCGCCTGATCCCGAACCGCGCTAATCGCAAAGGAGGGATCGGTGCCCGCTAGCTCGATTGGGCCCGCCCCGCCAATGTCCATGCGAGGGGAGGTTTTTCCCGAGAGGAATAAATTTGATCCGCTTAGCGAGGTGGAAATCGCAATCAGGGGATTCACCTGCAGTGGATCCATGCGGTCGGCTAGACGCCCGCCCCAGCCACTGGTCGGAGCGAGTTCTGCGGTGGCGCTTTGCCATTGTCGGATCTGGTCGTTGTGCGAAAACAGTTGGTGGGGGAGGGTGGCATTGCCGGCCAGATAGTCTGCCCGAGTCGTCGGTGCGAGCAGGCGCCCAACGTTGCCGAGGATGGCAAGATCGCCTTGCTGATAGAGTTGATGCAGCTCAGGCAGGTTTGGGTTGAAGCCCCAAGGGCGTCCGTCACTTGAGACCGCTCCGGTCGGCAAAACATCGCCTAAGGGAACCGCAAGGTTGCCCTTGGCATCGGCATAGGCTGCGTGCTCCGTCGCGTCCCGACTCACGATCATGTTGTCGCTGTCGTTTCCACCCGCCATGAAAAAGCAGACTAAGGCCTTGAAATCTCCCGGCACCGGTGGGCTGCTCGCCAAGGCTTGCATGGACTGAATTGCCTGCAAGGAGGCGATGGCTCCCGCGCCCTGAATCCCACGTCCAAGGAAGCTCCGTCGGCTGATGGCTGCGGCCCGGGAGGTGGCTGTCATATGTTTTTTACGCGATGTCATTTTGCGATTAAGACCTCCGGTGCGATCGAGAATAATTGAACCGCGGTATTTGCGCGTTGAGCCGATAGGCCCGCCGGCGATGCGGCCACGCTGGCTTCGACGATGCTACGCAGGTTCGCTGAGGCGCGGCCTCCGGATAAAAGCAGGTTGAGTCGGTCCACTAACGCGACGGGATTTACGGCCAAAGGCTGTAGGCTGCTGGTGTCGATGCGGATGAGCCGGTTTTCCACGGGAATCCCATCGTAGAGAATTTGCCGCATGGTATTGGCCTGCAAAATTAGCTGGCTGCCGGAACTGATTTCAAATTCTGGGCTATCTACGCGCGCATTGCGTATGTCGCCTGAAGCTGCGTAATCAGGTCTGAAAAAGTTAAACACACTCTTGGAATCCAGCGGCGCTTGCCCAACATAAAAGGCAGTGTCCGGAATGGTGAAGGAGCCACCACCGAGGTCGTTTCCTACCCCGCGCAAAAGTTGAGTGAGGCGAACGATGGGCTCTTGGAGCCGTCCAAATAGCGGGTGGCTCTGCAAGGCTGGATCGCGGGCTTCGGGATCGAGAAGAATCGCTTTAACCACCGCGCCCAAGTCTCCGCGCTGTCCCGAGCCATTGTCGATGAAGACGCTCGACACTCGATGCGTATAGGCTGGGCTGGGATTGGATGTCACCAAGCGTTGAATCAATTGACGGCAAATAAACGGGGCGGTGTTCGGATGAAACAAGAGCGCATCTAACAGTTGATCGAAGTCGGCTTGCCCACCTTGACCAGCCGGAACAATCTCATTTCGAATGATCCGTTTCATCCCCGCATCGTGTTCGAGTTCGTACAGGTCCATGCGCGACTCGTAGTCGCGAGGGGCAAAGATTATTGAATCCGCAGGCGTGGCTTTGTTCCATCCCCACCCCGTGAGTACCCGAGCCGTTTCCTCGATGGTGCTTTGATCATAGGTCGGGATCGGCTCGCCCAGCGGGCCGGTGATTTGCCGCCCATCCGGATGCAGTTCCCACAGGCCAATGGAAAAGAGCTGCATCACTTCACGGGCATAGTTTTCGTCGGGTCGTTGGCTTGATCCGGGTTTCGCTTTGCGATTACCGAGCATGCTGAGGTAAATCCCCATGGCTGGGCTGAGTGTGACCTCTTCCAAGAGATCGCGGTAGGTGCCAAACGCGCCGCTGACCAAGAGATCGTAGTACAGCGAGAGAGTCCGATGCTTCGTGGTCAGGGTCGGGTCGTCTTCTGAGGCGACAAAAATTTCGCTCAAAGCGAAAGCGATGCGCTGGCGTAACTGGTCGGGCGCGTTCACCGAATGATCCCACCAGACTCCGATGCGTTGGGCGGAATCGCGCGGGGCTGGGCGTGCATCGTACAGCGGGGTATGCAGGCTGGCTGGAAGCGCGAGCTGTTGGTCGATCCATCCTTCGATGCCAAGCGCCTGCACCTGCGCGATGCTCGCCATGTCCGCGCCAAAGCTGGCTTGGATCAGAAAGCGAGCCGCCTCGGCTTGGGTTGGGGACGCACTGGGGGTCCAACTCGCTGGAGCCGACACCACCGTACTCGGGCTTCCGTCCGCAATCACGAAGGGGGCTACAAGGTGGCCGCTGGGGAAGGCGCTACTGCGAATCAAGCCGTGAAGGCTTCCGTTCACCAAGTCGGTTAGAGAAATAGCTGAGAGTGGAATCGCGATGGAACCACTGGGCGCGACCCCGCCGCTCAAGGGCGGTATGGAATGAATCAAGCTGCTGCTGGATGCTAACGGCGAGCCGAAGTAGAGCTCGATGCCGGTGATCGGGCTGAGGTTCGGAGCCAGCCCTGCGAGGTCGATATATAGCTCGATCTGTTGTCGGTCACCTGAAACGAACATCCGCATCTTGCCATGCGCCGGGGTCCACGCGGTGCTACTTCCATTCGCGAGGTTTACCGTGTTTGTCGGCAGGAGGTCCGCGACAAACACGGAGGGGAGGGTGTAGGTCACGTCAATCTGGGTCGAGGCGATGCCAATCCCATAATCAGGGTCGCTCAAAATCGTCACCAAGGTGCTGGCGCTCGCAGGCGGAAGGCCAGCTCCGGTAACGCGAAAGATCAACGTCGTTTGCATCACGCCAAAGGGGAAGACAATCGACGTCGGGAGGAAATCAAAGTCGACCCCGTTTAGCAGCGGTGCCCCATAACTGAGGTTCACCGTCTCGGGAAAGATACTGCCGCTGCGCTGAACAGTCATGCTGGCTTGGTTTGTATCCGTGATGCTGATCGGGCTAGCCGAAATCGAAAAGACGGAGGCACTGTTGAACTGGTTGCTCAGCCATTGGTAGTCGGGCGTAGGTGGAAAGGTCTGCGGCAGGGTCGGATCGAGCCCGCTTTGCACCTCTTCCCAGTCGCTGAGTCCATCTCCATCTTGATCCCTCGCGCTGAGTTTGAAGTGGATGAAGCCAACCGAGCCGTGCTGTGCATCCAACGCGCCGTTACTTGGAAGGGCGGCGCCTGCCACGAAGGGAGTAAAGCTGGAGCTGATCAAATTTGAGCTGCCGAGCCAGGTCGCTTCTACCGTCTGATTGCTCGGAAAAATCGATGCGATGCTATTGGTAACCCCGTTGTCCACTCGGTGCTGGAAGTCGAGCAGTCGGCCAATTGAGCTAGCCGAGAGCGGGTCGGTCCCCATTTGACTTTCGGCCGCGTTGTTTTGCCCATCGCCATCTGGATCGCCGCTTGCAGTGACACCCGAAGCACCGACTTGGCCAAAATAGATCGCTTCCCAGACATCGCTCAGGCCATTGCCGTCGAGATCAAGCTCCGCTTGCGCCGTGCCAAGGCAGGCCCCGCAGGCTGCAAGGCAAAGCCATATGTGGAGCCAACGCTTATAGAGGCTAAGAATGTGTCTAGGTTTCATGGATCGCTGCAGATGTGGTCTGAAAGTACCCGAGGAGTCGGCGATTGGAAAGCTTTCGACCTCGTTTTCCCGCCTTCGCGTTTATGTGAGGCCACCTCGAAATAGGCGACCCATTACAACCTAGGTTGTAAAAATTACAACCTAGGTTGTAACCCCTCCAGCGCCGAAAAATTTCTGATTCGCCCGAAAGTCATTTTTCCCTTTAAAAACGAAGGTTTGGGCTGTTCCCGCCCCGCCTCGCGAATCTTGGCACGCTCCCTGCATTATCATGAGGAAATCTAACTCAAGGAAACACCATGAAGAAACGAATTATTCGAAATATGAAAAAACAGGCCCGTGCTAACTCACAAAAGCCCCTTCCGAACCCATTTTCCGCCCCAGAATCTAGCGGGATGAATCTCACCGAAGCGGCCGACGTTGGAGATATTCGATTTGAGGTTGAGATCGAGAATTTGCTCCGATTGATGCGTGAGCATGCGGTTCCCATCCCTCACATGTCAGATATGCTCCCGCTCAAGGATCGATACCTCCATCTCGTGAGTTACGTCATCCAACTCATGGAGCCGCCCACCACGATCTCGAAGCGATTGATTCAAGAAGGGGTTCCCTTACCGCCACCAGATCAATTGGAAGATTCTGAACTGACCTACAAGCTGTTCGAAATATTTGCCGCCGCCTTTGAGTTTGGGGTGCAATTTTCCAGTACCGACCATCTGAGCGACCGCGAACTTTACGAGCGTCTATGGACCACCATCTTGAATGAAAAGGCAGTATTCCTGCCACGGGCTTTACGGGATAAAGGCTACGGCATTAATATTTGCGATCTTGTCAGCGGTGGTAGCGATCTCGATACCCAGGAATGGTTACAGTATTATGCGGACGACTTCGAACGTAAATGTTGGGCGGAGGATTGGCCTGGAGATGCGATCCCGCCAAAGACTCCGCTGCCCTATGATCGTGATCGCCACTTACCTCGGATTACCTGAGCCGTTCCGTTGGCCAAATAAAAAAGCCTGTCGTATTTCGACAGGCTTTTATGATTCACCACAACCCGCGGTGATGGAGATCGGGTTTGCTTCTTTCTAGCGGAACAACTCGATCACATAGAGCGGGGTCTCACCGGTCAGTGGATCGCGATCCTCAACCACGAAATCCGCGATGCGAATCTGCGTGCTGTCTGCTCCACCGAACTTGGTTGTCCAATCTTCGCCGTCGATCGGATCGATCAACCGCAAACCGCATTGGCCGTTAATTGTCCCGTTTAGGTTTGAACCCACCCCAGCATGTGAGGTGTTAATTGAAATGTTCAATCCATCCACGGTGACGTTGGCGGTAATGCCCTCGCGAATACCATAGATGTCATTGTAGAAGGTGCCGGACCAAGAGCCCGAAAGTTTGCATCCCGCCGCTGTGTTTTGGGAGACGCCACCAGCTGCCGAAGCGGTTTGCTCGTCCACCGTGGTTGCATCATCGCTACTGCGTAGGTCAGTTGTTCCATCCACGCTGTCGGTCGCTGCATCTTGGCTGTCGGTCGCTGCATTTTGGCTGTCGTCCATTGCATTCATGCTATCTTCCATCGTTTCCATGGTATTGCTTGAAGCGACGGCCATGTCATTTGTGCTCGCAGCAAGATCGTCTGGAATACCGGAGCCACCATCGTCATCGCTACAGCCAGTGAATTCTAAAACGACAAAGAGTGCGAGCAACGCGGTGCATGTTTTGAGAAGAATGTTCATAATGTTATACCCTGATTAGGATGCGTTTTGTGCGTCATTATTTGATCTTTGCAAGTTCTTTTCTTGGGGCTGAAATTTGATATTTGCCAAAAGCCTGCGGAATTCTTGATAATTAAGAGGATTCTCAGGGCTGATTTGCAGGGATATGAAGGTGAACCCCGCCGTTTTCGGTTGATCAAGTAGGCGAGCCTGCGCTGAACCTACTACAGCCTTCTTGGCCGTGGCACAAACACGACCTTGGAAGGTCATGTTACTGACAGGCCGCGCCCGATCGTCTTCGAACCTACACGTCCGGCTGGGCTGCTTCGTCGATCCAGATCTCGACGTTCTGACAGTTTGCTACCGCGAGCGGAGCTGCGATTTCGCTTGAGCCTTCAAGCAGCTGCTTCAAAGCGGGCTTCTTGCCTGCGCCGGCGATCAAGAAAACGATGCTGCCAATCTGATCAAATACGTGAGGGGTCAGGCTGATGCCTTGGCGTCCGTCGGGACGGTCCACTGCGATGGCCCATTTCCCTTTTGCTGCTTCAATGTGTTCGGCGGAAAATAACGATGCGGTATGCCCGTCTCCACCCATGCCCAAGATTCCGAAGGGAAGCTCGCCACCTTTGGCGACGAAGCTTTCGAGCTGCTGACCATATTCGGTGGCGCAGGCTTCTTTTGGCTCGATGTCGGTTTGCACTTTCAAGGCCTGTCCGGGCTCGAGTCCCATCGCGTTGAACATCGGGGTTGCGTTCTGATAATTGAACTCGTCCGAATTCATGTCGACGTAGCGGTCATCACTCATGAAAAGGTGAAGGTTGCTCGGTGCTTTTGGCGGGGCCTCTTCGAGGCGCTTAAACACTGCCAATGGGGTTGAGCCACCGGAGAGCATAATGCCTTGGGGTGAGCTACAGCTAGCTGCGGCGGCAATTTCGCCGCGAATGCGTTCGGTGATGGCATCGGCCAAAGCGTCGGGATCGGAGAAGACTCGAATTTCCATAGGGATCTTAATAGGGTGGGTTGCCATTCAATGGCAGAAGCTACTGTGTGGGTTTCATAGAGTGGCAGAGGCGTCTCGGCTCTGTGCAGAGCCCTGAGGCAGGCCCCTCAGCCACGTTGATTTCTGCATGAAGCGCTACTTAAACTTCGGTGAGTTCTTTTTCTTTTTTGCCAAGAAGCTCGTCGATTTTTTTGATGAATCCGTCGGTCGCTTTTTGAATGTCGCCTTGCACGTCTTTGCTTTGGTCTTCCGTCAAGTCACCGTCTTTTTGTGATGCCTTGGCGTTGTCGTTTGCTTCGCGGCGAATATTGCGAACCGCGATGCGCTGATCTTCGGCGTATTTTTTTGCGACTTTCACGATTTCAGCGCGGCGTTCTTCGCTCAACTCTGGAACCGGAACGCGAACTACTTTACCGTCGTTGAGAGGGGTGACACCGATGTTCGCTTCAAGAATCGCTTTTTCAATCGCAGGCAGTACGGATGGATCGAAGGCTGCGATGCTGATGAGGCGAGGTTCTGGGGTCGAGATATTTGCCATGTCGCGAAGACGGGTTGCGGTGCCATAATAGTCGACCGTAATGCTGTCGACCATGGCAGGGGATGCTTTTCCTGAACGCAGGCCGTTGTACTCCGTTTGGAGAAATTCGACCGCTTTTTTCATCTTATCGTTGGCTTCGTTTAAAATCTGGTTCGCTTGCATGGCTTGTTCCTTTGAATCGTTTCCCCTCTTTTCAGGAGATCGAAGCACTTGTCAATCATTGCTCGGAAGCTTGTCTGGCTGAGGGTGGGACCTCCAGGCGCCTCGAATTTTCCGTTTTTCCCTTCATATCGCCAAGAAGCCGGTCTGATGCATGATTTTTCTCGCATCGCAGGGGTTCGCTGAATAGGTGATGCGAGGTATGAGTGATACAAATCCCCGTGTTTCCGTGATTATGGGCAGTAGTTCGGATTGGCCGACGATGAAGAATGCCGCCGATATCCTGACCCGTTTCGAGATTCCGCATGAGTGTAAAGTGGTGTCGGCCCATCGCACCCCAAATTGGATGGTTGATTTTGCCGAGTCGGCTGAGGATCGTGGGGTCGAAGTCATCATCGCGGGTGCGGGTGGTGCAGCGCATTTACCGGGTATGGTTGCGGCCTTGACCACGGTGCCTGTCTTTGGCGTCCCGGTTCAATCCAAAGCCTTAAGCGGTCAGGATTCGCTTCTTTCCATCGTGCAGATGCCAGCGGGAATTCCGGTTGGAACCCTAGCCATCGGTGCATCTGGCGCGACCAACGCGGGCTTGCTCGCGGTGGCGGTTTTGGCCATCCAAAATCCGGCGCTTCGCAACTCGCTCAAGGCCTATCGGGCCGAGCAACGCGATAAAGCCATCAACTCTGAATTGGTGTAACGGCTACGATCATGACTCAAGCAGCGATTCTTCCCGGAAGCACCCTCGGTATGTTGGGTGGGGGCCAGCTCGGCCGAATGTTTGCTCAAGCGGCTCAGAGCATGGGCTATCGTGTACACGTCTACGACCCCGAGCCATATGCGCCCGCCGCGCAATGCGCGAACGAACATACGGTGGCCGACTACGAAGACGAAGTGGCGCTCAAGGCCTTTGCCGAATCGGTGTCGGTGGTCAGTCTCGAGTTTGAAAACATCCCTTCGCGTACCCTCGAAATTTTACAGAAATATACCCCGGTACATCCTTCGCAGCATATTTTGCATACGGTGCAAAACCGCCTGCGCGAAAAAACCTTTTTGGCGGAAGCGGGATTTGCCGTGGTGCCATTTTTCGCGGTGCGTTCTTTGGATGACTTAAAGGCGGGTTGCGAAAGCCTCGGGTTGCCTGCGGTAATCAAGACCGCGGACTCGGGCTACGATGGCAAGGGGCAGGTGAAAATCACCGCCGAGACCGATTTGGCTGAAGCCTGGAAGACGGTTGGCGAAGTCGAGAGCGTCCTCGAAGCATGGATGCCCTACGATGAAGAAGCGTCGATGATTGTGGCGCGAAATTCGTCCGGCGAGATTGAGGTTTTTCCGATGCTGTGGAATCTGCACGCCGATCATATTTTAGACGTCAGCGTGTGCCCCGCGCCCTTTTCCGCTGAGTTGCAGGCCGAGGCCGAATCGCTGGCTCGACGCCTCGCGAAGGCCTTCGATTTGGTTGGAATCATCTGCATCGAATTGTTTGTCATGCCGGATCAGAGCCTGGTGATCAACGAGCTGGCGCCTCGCCCGCATAATTCGGGGCACCTCACGATCGAAGCAACCGCGACCAGCCAGTTTACCCAGCAGATCCGCGCGATTTGCAATGTGAAGCTCGGGGACGCAGGCTTGGTTTCTCCGGCGGCGATGGCGAATTTACTCGGGCATCACTGGGCCCATGGCGAACCGGCCTGGGATCGAGTGTTCGATTGTGATGGGGTGAACTTGCATTTGTATGGTAAAAAAGATGCTCGCCCCGGACGTAAGATGGGGCATATAACCGTACAAGCGGACACACCAGAAGATGCACATAAACGAATTGTACATGCACGCGATTGCCTCGATCGCAACTAAGAATTGGGCCTCTCGAAACAAGGTTGCGCGCCGCTCTGTGTCGATTTTTTCCCTGAACTGTTTTTCCTTGAACTGTTTTTGCTTAGGCCTCCTTGCTCTTGGGCTGAGCCTGTGTTTTTGCCCCTCGTCTGCGCTTGCTCAAGCGGAGGTTAAACAAGCGGCTAAAGAAGCAGCGCCTGAAAACGAAAAGCTTGAGAAGACGGCTGAGTCGGAGAAAACCGCTGAGTCCGAGAAAGTAGCTGAGTCCGATAAAGCAGCTGAGTCTGAAAAAGTAGCTGAGTCCGATCAAGCAGCTGAGCCGAAGAAGCCTGAGGGGTTTACGATTTCTCCCAAAGAGAAGAAGGAGTTGGACGCGCTGCTCGCCAAGCTCTCTCATACATCCTATCGGGTACGCGAAGCCGCCATGCCCGAGCTCGCCGCGTATGGCACCAATCATTTACAAGCCACGCTTCGCACCTTGCACGCGCTCTACAACGCACGCGACACCGATCCTGAAATCAAAGGCCGCGGGCTCGAGATTATGAAGGGCTTGGTCTTTTCCGAGATTTATCATCGCCCCAAAGGGTTTTTAGGAATCAATCTTATGCGCTCTGTGGTCGAACTTCCGGACAAGCGGGTCGGGGCAACGATTTTGGTGAGCAGTACCTTGCCCGAAGGGATGGCGCAAAAGCACGGCCTTGCGAAGGGCGACCACATTATCGCGCTCGACGATATGGCCATCGGCAAGAATACCAGCAACGCGCATTTTATTTCCTACGTGCAGAGCAAGCGTCCGGGCACTAAGATCAAGCTCATCGTTTTGCGCGAGCTGAAGCAGATCGAACTGACCATTCCACTCGGGCAGACGCCTGACTACGTGTTGCAGCGCTACTACCGACAAAATATCGGATTCGAAGACTACTTCGATGCCTGGATCGCTAAGCCGTTGAACTAGCCTGGTTCGGCCGAAAACGGCTCGGCCTGTTCAATCTTTTTCTAAACGAAAAACTTGAGCAAAACGGAATGGGGCAGGGTCAGTGAATGCATGACCCATTCAATCAACTCTGTTACAATACGTTTCTGTTTCCACCCCTTCTCTCTGCTGCGGCAGGTTCCCTTCCTTTTGATCGGCATCGGTTGCCTTGGGCCACCGCTCTTTGCGACCGGCGATACGCCGCAGGTCAATAACCCGCAGCACAATGATGGGTTTAGTAAAGAACGCTTGGATCTACTAATTGCCCGTGCGCCTTTTGGGGCAGAACCGGTGACGCCGGAGGAGATTCCGCAACCGATTTTCGCGCCGCCGGTGAAGCCGATCGATTGGAAGCCGGAGTTTCAGGTGACCTCTTACTTAGCTGACAAAAAATCTGCCTGGGTTGGGTTTCGCCATGTGCCGACCGGCGAGACCTTTATTCTTAAACCGGGTGAAGAAGGGGAGTATGGGTTGAAGTTGATTCGGGTGGCGCAGAGTGATCCCGACAGTCCAAAGGCGGTGATTATCGAGGCCGAAAAGCAAGGGATCATGGAGAACCTCGAGTTGCCGCGTCGAAGCGGAAGTCCGGGGCAAGGCAAGGCTACAGGTAAATCCAAGCGGCCCTCGGCCAAGCCAGCAGGGCGGACGCTCGTGCCGCAGCCGCAGTCGCGGTCGATTCCGCGCAGTAAGCCGCTCTCGCCAAAAGAAGCCAAAGCGGTTGATGAGCGCCTGCAAGGGTATGCGGCCGAAGTGCTTCGCATGGGGTTGCCCTCGCTTCCAGTTCCACTGCGGGCCGACCAAGAAAAAGCGCTCTTGGCCGAAGGGGTGATTTCTCATGGCGGGGCGATCAGGCCGCAGGTCCCGAACCCTCGGCCTTGATTTGGATGGTTTGTTTGGGAATGTGGCCTGCGCCACCTCCGGGGTGCTGTCGATTTTGTTCGTGATGTTATCCGGGTTGAAACCCCGAGAACACCGCAGCCTCAAATTCAGCGCCACGGGAACTGTATAATCTGAAAACGGATCCGATGGAGGCAACCATTTTGGCGAAGAAAAACGCGCCCAAATATCGTGAATGATGCGATGTGATGCGCCGACATATTCAGCGAGGTGGCGCGGTGGCATGGCGGAACCCATTGGGGTCGACTCTTGACGCGCCAGAGGGTAAAGAAACAGAATGACTCGTTTCCCATTATCTTCGCGCGCTGGCTTCACCTTGGTTGAAGTCATCGTTGGTGGAGCCATCGCCTCGGTGTTGATCATCACCGTGTTGCTTTTGTTTCGCAGTACCTCGACCTCATTGACGTTTCAGCAATCGAGGGCCGGGGTGAACGAGGCGGCGGAAGTCGCGGTCGGGGTGACGCTTCAGAGCGCACGCTCGGCGGGCATGTTTGCTTCGAACGACTGTAGCTTTGTCTGTTCTCCAGAGCCGCGTCGGGAAGAATACGCCAACCTTAGTTTTTGCAGTTTGCTAGGCGGACGTCCGTACTTTATCGAATTTCGGGTGAACGATGACGAAGAACTTGAGCAGGTGAGTCTGCCGTTGACCGGTACTGGCGCGGCCACGAATGTGATCTTGCAGGGGCTTTCCGGTTTTCGAGTCGAAGCGAATGACCTTGGAGAATGGCAAGCCGATTATGGGAGCTTGCAGAGCCCGCCGGAAGCGATTCGGGTCGACATCGATTTGGCCGAAGGAGGGAAGAGCAGCGGTATGTCTTGGATTCCTTCAGGCCGCGTGATCAAGCCTCGGAGGTAGGCTGGCCGTATTGTATCCGGAAGCGCGATCGGAACGGTGTGGTTCTGCGCCTCGGTAGGACTTCTTTGCACTGCAAGGCTAGGGTTGCAGCGGAAGTTTCGTCGGGACCCGGCGGCTAATCCTAGGAGCCTGTCGGACTTAGCAGATTCGGCTGCGAGTTCTTCACTTTGGCCCATACGCTCCGGACGAATCGATCAAATAGCCCCAGGCGGGGGTTTCTGAGACTTTGTAACAAATATCGGTATCGCGCAGCTGGGGTAGCACCCTTAACCGTCGATTCCTCCGGTGCGAATGGCTCCGAAGGAGCGCCGGCACTTAGCCCCGAGGCTCGCCTCGGGGGTGCGAATCGGCAAAAGCACCAAGCTCCGAAGGTGCGTAGGCCCTGCGCTACATGAAGAGAAAAAGCCGTAATCTGTGCAAGTCTTTCAGGCGTGGCGTCGCCTCGAAACCAATCGATGGGCGGTGCCCATCGCTACGCTGTTTTCGCCTTTCAGGCGAATCTGTACCGTAAGCTCGAGATACGCCGATTTGTTTACAGTCTCTTTAATCCCCGTTCAGAAGCACCCGCAACCGTTCGTCCAGGAACTGAGGATCTAGCAAAAGAGGGCTTTAGACCTTATTCCGCCATGCGTCTTGAGTTGCACTCTTTTTTCAAACAAGTCGGCTAATCATCGCGCCATTGCCGTATAGCAAATATCGCGCAGTTTCTGGAGCACCCCGTTTTGATCTCCAGACCTCTTCACCACGTCTGCACCGGTTTTAAAGCCCGGAAGAAAGCGTGGGTTGTTTTGCTTTAAATGCACATTCGCTAAGAAAAAAGAATAGCTTTCCCCTATGGATCAAATTCAATCCTTGCAAGAAATGCATCTAGCTGACTATCTCTTTACCTCGAATTTTGCCCTAACCCCCCCGTTTTTTTGTTTGATAACGCCCTAGATGTCGAAAAATACCCCCATTCAGACGCTTGCCAATAAGCTGGCCACTACGCAATCAGTAGCGGTTCAGGCCTTACCTGATAGTGCCTGCGCGTGGCTTGCATGGGAGTTGTTCCGTCGTCTAAAACGCCCGGTTCTCTGTGTTTCTGATGGACCGCGTAGCCTCGAAAGTTTGTACCAAGATCTGCACACCTTCGGTCAAGCGGACACCGCGAAGCATCTTCTTTACTACCCCGGCTGGGAAGTTTTGCCGGGCTCTGGGCCGAATTGGAATCAAGATGCGGCTGGGGATCGCATGGGCTTTCTTACCCACTGCATTCAGCTTGGCACGCCCTTTGTTGGCGCGGCTTCGGTCCAAGCCTTGTTGCAGCGCACCTACTCTCCTGAAGAGCTTGAGGAGTCGCTCATCGAGCTGAAGCCCGGCCAAGAATGGGATATGGAAGCGCTTTCGCTTCAGTTGGATTCGATGGGCTACGACTTTACGGTCGAGGTCCTCGAAAAGGGGGAGGCCGCGAAGCGTGGCGGAATTTTAGACCTGTGGCCACCCGACCAAAGTTGGCCGGTGCGCCTCGAATTTTTCGGCGATGAGCTGGAAAGCCTGCGGAGTTTTGACCCCTTTAATCAGCGGTCACTCGAAAGCCTCGAATCGCTTCGCGTCGCCCCGGCTCGAGATACCACCCCGGATACCGAAGATGGCGATCCGACCGGGCCCGCAGCCGACCTCTTCGAATTCCTGCCCGAAGAAACCCTGATTCTGTGGCAGAACGTGGATGATATTTTTGCCGTGGCGGAGAGCTACGAAAACACCATGGTGGAATCGGGATCGGGTCATTTGATTCTATCGCTCGATGAAATCGAAGAGCTCACGGAAGGGTTAACCCAGGTTCGGGCGGGTACCCTGAAGACGACGGGTCGCATGGACTTGGGGATTCGCAATTGCGAGGGGCTGCCTCATCTCGCGGGCTATGAAATGAATCCTGACCTGCTTGAGACCAAGCGGGTTGAGTTTTTGGAGACCGTCTTTTCACGGATCGAAGGCGAAGGCTTATCGGTTTCCATGATGTTTCAGAGCGACGGCGCGCGCGACCGTTTTCTCGAAGCCTACTTGCCGAAGAAGAAGCAACAAAAGCAGATTGGCATTATCCTCGGGCCGAGCTCTGAAGGCTTTGAGATCGCGGATCCGGCCTGCTTGTATATCGCAGAAACCGACCTCTATGGTATTCGTAAATCCGTGCGGGGCAAATACGACCCCACCAAGAAGCCACGTAAGAAGCGGAAGCAGGCGGGGGCGCGAATTGAAGATTGGACTGACATCCAGCCAGGCGAGTTGGTGGTGCATCTCGATCATGGAATCGGTCGCTATTATGGTTTAGTCGAAATCGTGTTCAATGGCCGCAAGCAGGAAGTGCTCACGGTCGAATACGCGGATAATGCCAAGCTGCACATTCCCGTTTCGCAGGCGCATTTGCTCTCACGCTACGTCGGGCTCGGCCACAGCAATCCTCGCCTGCATTCGCTCGGAGGCAAGCGTTGGGGCAAGGAGAAGGAGTCGGCCGAAGCCGCAGTACGCGATCTCGCGTCGAACTTGCTCGAAACCCAAGCCATGCGTGAAACCCTGCCGGGCTACACCTATGGCCCCGACACGAGCTGGCAGATGGAATTTGAGGCGACCTTTCCTTTCCAAGAAACGGTGGACCAAGAGCAGGCGATTCTCGCGATGAAACGCGACATGCAATCCAAACGGCCCATGGATCGCTTGATTTGTGGCGACGTTGGCTTCGGTAAAACCGAGGTCGCGATTCGCGGCGCGTTCAAGGCGGTGATGGAGGGCAAGCAGGTGGCGATTTTAGTTCCGACGACCATCTTGGCCCAGCAGCATTACCAGAGTTTTTGTGAACGCATGGCTTCCTTTCCGGTGAACATCGATATGCTCTCGCGCTTTCGCACCAAGAAGCAGCAGAGCGAAACCATCAAGCGACTGCGGCGGGGTGAAGTCGATATCGTGATCGGAACGCACCGCGTGCTCTCGGCCGACGTGTCGTTCAAAGATTTGGGCTTGGTGATCATCGATGAGGAGCAGCGCTTTGGCGTGGCGCATAAAGAGCGGCTGAAAGATTATCGGCAACTGGTTGATGTGCTGACCCTAACCGCGACTCCGATTCCGCGTACCCTTTATATGAGTCTCACTGGGGCGCGTGACATGAGCACGATTCAAACCGCGCCGCGCGAACGGCAGCCGGTGAGTACCATTGTGGAATGCTGGGATGAGACCTTGATTCGGCATGCCATTATTCGTGAAATGAATCGCGAGGGGCAGGTTTTCTTTCTGCACAATCGGGTGCGCACCATCGAGATGGTGAAAGAGAATCTGATGAAGATGGTTCCCGAAGCCCGCATCGCGGTGGGGCATGGCCAGATGAACGAGCATGTGCTCGAAGACATCATGAACGCTTTCGTGGAAGGAAAGTTTGATGTCCTCCTATGTACCACCATCATCGAAAGTGGATTGGATATTCCCAACGCCAATACCATCATCATCGACCGGGCGGACCGCTTCGGCCTGTCAGAACTGTATCAGCTGCGTGGCCGAGTTGGGCGCTACAAACACAAGGCCTATGCCTACCTTCTCTTGCCGGAAAAAGGGTTGGTCACTGGCGACGCACAGCGGCGGATTCGCGCCATTCAGCGTTACACCGATCTTGGTAGTGGCTTTAAGCTCGCCATGCGAGATTTGGAAATTCGCGGCGCGGGAAATTTATTGGGGTCAAACCAAAGCGGGCATATTACCGCGGTTGGCTTCGATCTGTATTGCCAGTTGCTCGAGCGCACGGTGCGGGCGATGAATGACGAAAATCTTCCGCCCATCGTCGATGTGAAGATGAAAATTGATTTCATCGATCTTGCGCCGGGGCATTGGAAGCAGGGGAATGCGGCGGTGATTCCGTTTGATTATATCGAGGATGAAGCGAAGCGGATTGAGATGTATCGCAAGCTCGCTGGAGTGAATTGTGGCGACGATGTGGTGCATGTGCAGTCGGAAATGAAAGACCGCTTTGGTCGCTTTCCCAAGCCGGTGCTTCGCCTGCTCAAGTTGGCGCAGATCCGTGCTATGGCGGCGGAAAAGTTGGTGGAAGAAGTCGAGGTGATTGGTGGGGTGGTACGGTTTCGGCGTGGCCAAAGCTACTATCAACCAAATCTGCGCTTCCCGCGTTTGGAAAAGAAAACCGCGGATGCAAAGTTGAACGAAGTGATCCGGCATCTCTCCGACGCGTCGTTTAGCTGATACATCATGTGCTTGCCAATCCATGGGTGAGTAGACAAGATAGCCAAAACAATGGGTACAGATAATAGAGATTACATGAGCGGTCGCGGGAAAGGCGGCTACGAGTACGGCAGCGGTGGTTATAACCGCGGTAACCGAGGCGGCTACAACGGAGGTAACGGCGGCGGCGGTGATATGGGTTTCCATATGGGCGGCATCACCTGTACCAAGATGGTGAAGCTCATCATCATTGCCAACATTGTCGTGTTCTTGGCGCAATACGCCAGCGATGGGGTGCAGCTCGCACTGCATCTCGACGTCAGTAAAGTGATGCGTGGCCAAGTCTGGCGCTTGCTCACTTGCGCCTTCTGTCACGATACGGGAAAATTATTCCACATCCTGTTTAACCTGCTCATGTTGTTTTGGTTTGGTCGAGAGCTTGAGAAGAAATACGGGTCCCGCGAGTTTTTGTATTTTTACGTTTTTGCCGCGCTGGTTGCGAGTCTGGCCTTTGTTGGCCTCAAGCTCGCGACAAATACCTCTGGGAATATGATCGGCGCTTCCGGCGCGGTGATGGGCGTGATGATGCTTTATGCGCTTTGGTACCCACGCCAAAAAATCTATCTCTTTCTAGTAATCCCTGTCGAAATTCGCTGGGTGGTTCTCGCCTATGTCGTCATGGAGAGTCTGCCCATTTTGGGTGCCCTCAGCGGGAATCCATCGACCGATGGCATCGCGCACGCAGCCCACTTGGGTGGCCTCGCGTTTGGGTTTCTGTATGTCAAATTCGGCCTGCGCCTCGAAAAGCACATCGGTACGCTGGGTTTCATTCATAACGATAATGAAAAGAAGCTTAGAGCGGAAGAGAAGGCTGCGGGACCAAAGGCCGGCGAGGTCGATGCCATTCTCGACAAGGTTGCGAGCAGCGGGATCCATAGTTTGACCGCCAAGGAAAAGAAAATCTTGGACGCGGCCAGTCGTAAGAAGCGGCAGTCCTAGAAGCCTGTCGGACTAAGCAGATTCGGCTGCGAATTCCTCCGTTAAGGGATACTCCCGTTCCGACAAACGCGGAATGAATTCCGCGCCACGCTGATAGGTCCCATGATTTCAACCTATGAATCGCCGAAGGCCAAGGAGCGGCGGTTTCCAACCGCCGACACTAGAAGAGCCGAGCTTGAGTCGGCGATTTTAACCGAAACGATTACACCGGTGAAGGTCGTTTCCAAGCCGTAGCGACCTTCAGGGAATTGGTCCCGCCGGTAGGTGACACCATAGGAAAGGAAGGGATTGTATTCGGTTGGCATAACCCCGCCCGATTTATTGTGCGTCTCATCATGGTATGGATTCGTGCACCAAAGAGTCGGGGCCGACAAAGGTTATGGGGCTAGCCACTGCGCCAGACTGGGCGGAAGCTGCGGTAAACGCCGAAGCTCCGATCAGGGCGGCTCCGTTGATTACACCACCTCTTTGAATGAATTCGCGACGACCGAGATGGGGCTCAGATTTTTTAGGTATGGGTTGTCGGAGGGATACGGGGTTTGGCTACAAATCGGCACGGACCGGCGACCTTGAATGAGCAGGCGGTAATCTGCCACTAGGGAAATCTCAAAGCCTAAAGAAATTCGAAGGGCCACTAAATCATCGGCCAAGGCGGACACGGCAGCAGCCTAGGGGCCTCGCGACCTTGGATAGCCTCAGGTAGGTTTTCCGCCCCCGAAAGAGTCACAGCATCAAACGTATTGGGTTCTCACCGAATATTCGTCCAGCCAAATACGAAGCGTAGCCTCGACACGTTAGGGCATAAAAAAGCGGCATGATACTCATGCCGCCTTTCGATTTGCGTAGAGCGGTTTAGGCTACCAAATGGTCATGCCCAATTTCGCATTGTGTTTTTTCCATAGACTGAAGTCCAAGCCGTTTACGGTCGCGTTCAGATCGTAGTCTGGACTTAACATCCACGTTGAACCAGGTGCAAATACTTCTGATGTCGAATTGCCGAAAGAGAAATCCGACGCTGCGTGTGAGTAGATGAAGATGTCAGCGATGGTTTGCTTATAGAGGTTGTAGTCCATCGCATTGGTTACCGAATCCGGTAGTCCGTCTCCGCCATACATCACCCAAAGCCCCGGTTCGATTTCGAGCATGTAATCGAGCAGAGACGCGTCCGGATAGCTTGAGATATTGTGGTAGATAATCTCATCTTGCAGGTCCCAGAATTCGCCAAACTCTGGTGAGGGAGTCTCGGCCGAAAAACGGATGTCTAGGTGGTTGCGATGGCGGACTGCCACATCGTAGAAGCCCTCATGTTGAACCAAGGCGGGGAAGGATAGGCCACGGTCTGGGCAGTCCGGCGCACAAATTTTGCCACTGGCTTGAAGGATAGCCGCTTTAGTATAAATGGTGCTTCCAATGCGAACTTGAACCAGCACCCAGTCCACTGGTTTTTGGCTATCAGCCTGTGGCACGTACTGCAGGCTCTCGTTGCCGAAGTAGTTCCAAGGCTTGGCACCGTAGGGTTGATCAATGGGCAGAACATCCACGTCATACAGGGTTGAGCGCATGAATGTCTCACCAAATTCCATGGCCCCTTCGAGTTTCACGTTGATGTTTAACTCGTGAATAATCGGGGCGTCACAGCCGTTTACGGTCGTCAGCGTGGTGTCGGAAATGTCGCTGAAGTCGATTAGGTCAAGTCCACCGTTTCCGGCCGTAGCTGCTACCGTACCGACGATCAATTTACCGCCGCCTCGTGCCCCTTTGATCGCAGGGCTTAGCTCGCCGATAGCAGAGCGTTTGGTGACTTTCGCGTTACGGCTCACTTTCGCAACGGTTGTTTTGGCTTCGTTGGCAGGTGACTCAGATGTAGCTGCATCGCCATTAAAATAGTTGGTTGCTCCCGCGATGCCAACCGCGAGAAGAACGAAAAAGAATGCTTTGTTTTTCATGATAAATTTCCTTCGGCGCAATTAGTTGAGCAGGTTCCAGTAGGTTGATTTGTCGAGTAAGAGGGGGTGAACTTGCGGAAGGCTTGATATGATGACGCGGTGTCCGGTGTCCATGTTAATGCGGATATACCAGTAGTCTGATTCGTCGGCATAAAGGCTCAAATTTGGCGTGCTGTAGGCCGCAAAGCTGGAAGGCCCAAACTGTTCGAGATAGGAAAACCATTCGACGGTTCCGTACTGCATCCAGGAATTGAGCGGGCTCAGATCCGCTTCGTAAAGAAAGGGCTCCGGCATGTCGAGGGAGGGAGTTTGTAGGGTAAGGCTCGACGCGAAATCGTGTGGCGGAACCCAGTTGTCAATCGCTGGCCAACCGTTGATTGGGGTGGTGGTAATCCGGTCACCGATCGCAGATGCACCCGAACGCAGGTTGTCTGTGATGATTTGGAAGCCGGTGTTGATGGTGCTGTCATTCAAGCGGAACACGAGGGTGTAAAGCCGAGCCCATTCGTCCGTGAGGAGCAGGCATTCCGCCAAGTTACCGCTCGCGGTGAGGCAGGATTGCACCTGACCATTTTTCGCCTGGGTATTGATGTCACCGAAGATCGCGAAGTCGAGTCCCGGGCCAAAGACGCAAGAGGTCGCTTCACGCCAGATCGTAGTTTCGTAACTCACAGCTTGTTCGTTAAACCGCATGGCCAAGTCGAAGCTCGAGTCAAAAGGCACATCCAGGGTGCCAGCTGGTTTGCGAATTTCGATGTCCATAGCGAGAAAGCGATCGCCATGAAATTGGGCGTAGCCGAAATCTGGATTTACAAGGACGGTGTGATTCGAGATGCGAAACTCATAAGCAGGCGAGGCCGCTTGCGCGCTAACGAAGCCGCTGACGGCAAAGATCGCCGTGGCCGCGAACGCCATGATGCAGTGGGGGATGGGTGAAAATTTCATGTTGGTGTGAGATGTCCTTCCTTGAATTTTAGGTAGTTTTCGAAGCCAAAGCTCAGCAACTTACTTCGCACTGGGAAAGCAAAATTGCCTGAAGGTCGGCAAGACGTTCGTTGAGGTTATAAGTCAGTATATTTCTTTGGCGGTAGTTGTGCTTATGACCTACTATTTGAATCATACTTATCACGCGTATCAGACGGTTTGAGAGGTGCTTCGCTGCGGTAGATGCCCTGATCGTCGGTTAGCATGAGGATGACGTTGGGGGGATCGGTTTCGGCGGCCGAAGCGGGTAGAGAGAGGGATGAGAGAGGGATAATAGAGGGATGAGAGAGAGGGATGTGCCGATGAGGCAGGCGAGGCCGAGACGTGAAGCGAGGCCGAGTCGAGCTAAAGGAAGGAAGGAAGGAAGGATATCCATTGGTTCGTTTGGTCATTCCCCTTTTTACGTTTCCGGTCTGCTTTTTGGGTTCCTCCGCTCTTCTTTTCGCGCGTCTAATTTGAGGGTTCATTGTACTGCGTAATACCGCTGGAGCCGAGTTATCGTAGGTTCATATCAGGGTAAATGGATGAAATTTCGGTTTTAATGATTTCTTCGAGTTGAAGATTCCGAACGTTTCGTAACGATTGTTGGTCAGGTCGGTGACCTTTGTACGTAATCACTGGTCTGAGATCTTTCATGGCCAAACCCTTTGTTTTTAAGGGGTTTGGATGTGGCTGAGTAAAAAAGTTGAAAAAAGTTTCTAATGAATGCGCCTCATCGACGTCTTAGAATTGAAAAAGAAAGAAATGATCGTATCTTGAACGATCAGGCAAAATGAAAACCGCAATATTAGTTTATTGCTTGTTAGCCATGCTAGCAGGTGTTGTTCGCTCCCAAGAGTCAGTTGACTCGGTCGAGTCTGGCACCCCTGTACCCGCGCTTACGGTTGAATCTGCGCCGATTGAAGGCTTTGTAGCGGAGCAAGAGGGCTTGTCCGCTGAAGCCTATCCCGTTTATGCCCATTTGATGGAAATGTTTCGCAACGCGCAAACCGCCATTCTTGCTGATTACACTCAGGCTTCTCGTTCTACCATGAACGACTATGGCGAGAGTCTGCAACAGTACTTGCGTAAGGCCCAAATGAACGGCGACATGGTTGAGTTCGCAGCCGCGAAAAAAGAAAGCGACCGCTTTACCGCCGAAGGCACCCTTAGCGAAGTCAATTTGTCCGACGTAGCGACCCTTCGCTACCTGCAGCGTCCCTTTGCCAATCGCTACCAAAGTGTGCTTGATCTTCGGTCTGAGCGGGCGATTCAGGTGCAAATTAAGTTGGTCGAGTCTATGAATGCGATTCAGCGCGAATGGAGCAGCCAAGCTCGTTTCGATGACGCGATCTACATGATCCGCCAAGTCGACAAAGTGCAGGAAAACGTCCAGCGCATGCGAGCTCAAGCCGCACCGGCCCTTAGTTCCTCTGGACGCTAGCGTCGACTTGTGCAGGTAAAGCGCTCCACCGTTTACTGCCTCGGCGGTATCCTTCTCGTCGGCCTTCTATGGTTACTCTGGCCTTCTCGGATCAATCACTGGGATATGTCGAGGCAATCTCACCCGCCTGCGCAACTGATCTTTTTTGGGGATAGTCTGGTCTCAGGCTATGGGCTGGAAAAGAAGGAAGACTCCTTTCCGGATCGAGTTGCCGCTACCCTCCGTTTGCCCATGCAGCGATTTGGGTTTCCCGGGGAAACGTCGGCCGATGCGCTGAATCGACTTAGGCACATTGAGGCGGATGAGCCCGCCTTGGTGATCCTGACTTTTGGTGGGAATGATATTTTAAGAAATGTCTCCTTGGAGGAAACCGATGCCAACCTGCGCCAGGTGATTTCCAACCTTCAGTCGAAAGGTCATAGCGTGGTGTTCACCGAAGTCTTGTCCATCTTCGACGGGGAGCGGCATGATATGTACCGCAAGATGTGCCGCGATCTGCATATCGCGATGGTACCGGATATCCTAGATGGCCTGCTTCGCACCAAAGATGGGTTGCAAATCGATTCCATCCATCCCGCACCAAAAGGCTGTGGGATTATCGCGCAACGCATTGTTGGCGTGCTGCGTAAAACCCATTTTAGCGAGTGATCGGGTTTCGTTGTTGGGCACTAGGCTATGACTGGAGGTGCAAGTTCCTTGCCAAAGCGAGCGGGCTTTCCTAGGTCAGTCCTCTATGGCAAAATTTCATATTCAGGGCGGACAAGCCCTTCGCGGCACGATCACTCCGGTTGGCAATAAAAATGCCGCGCTCCCGATGGTGGCGGCCTGCTTGCTCACCGATCAGCCGATCATCTTGCATAACCTTCCGTTGATTCGGGATGTGCAAGTCATGCTCGATATTTTAAGCGGAATGGGCGTGTCGGTTTCGGTTGAAGGGCATACCGCAACCCTCTGTGCGGCTGGGGTAAAGGATGCGAGTCTCGACTCGGAATCTTGCAAGCGAGTACGTGGATCGGTTCTCCTCGCAGGGCCCTTGCTGGCTCGGTTTACACGCGTGAGTTTGCCACCTCCGGGGGGCGATGTGATTGGTCGCCGTCGCTTGGATACACACTTTCATGGTTTCGAAGCCTTGGGCGCGACCATCGATGCAAATCCTGCCTTTACCATTACCCGCTCGGCGCGCTTACAGGGGGCAGAGATGCTGCTTGATGAAGCCAGTGTGACCGCGACGGAGAATATTGTCATGGCGGCGGTCTTAGCCGAAGGTGAAACGCAGATGTACAATGCGGCCTGCGAGCCGCACGTGCAAAACCTCTGCGAACTCTTGAATGCCATGGGGGCTCGCATCGAAGGCATTGGCACCAACTTGCTAACGATCCATGGAGTCGACAGCCTGGGTGCGGCAGAAATTTCGATTGAACCTGACTTCATGGAAGCGGGGAGTCTGATCGCAGCCGCGGCCGCGACCGGTGGCGAGTTGGTGCTTGAAGGGATGGCGAGTTCGCGCGCCCGGCTCGTCATGCAACGAGGATTCGCTCGACTCGGGGTAGAATGGCAGTGCGAGGGCGCGCAAGACGATCGTTGGGTCTTGCCGCCAAACCAAGCCATGCAGATCACGGAAGACTTCGGTAAAGCGGTACCAAAAATCGAAGACGGCATCTGGCCCGCGTTCCCGTCCGACTTAATGAGTGTCGCCATCGTTCTCGCGACGCAGGCGCAAGGAGACATTCTTTTCTTCGAAAAGATGTTTGAGAGCCGTATGTATTTTGTAGACCGCTTGATTGAGATGGGCGCGAAAATCGTTCAGTGCGATCCGCACCGTGTCATGGTGCTGGGGCCTTCTAGGTTGAGCGGTTGCCTGCTGACCAGTCCGGATATCCGGGCCGGCATGGCACTGGTGATCGCGGCACTTTGTGCGGATGGGGAAAGTACCATCGATAATGCACAGATGATCGATCGTGGTTACGAAGAAATTGAAGTTCGGCTCCGCTCACTCGGAGCTAAGATCGAACGCAGTGAAGACTAATTATCCTATCATTCAGCAGAGAAAAGCAGGGTTGTTGACCCGCGCGGTGCGATGCTTGGCCCGTGGTTTAGGGGCCTGTGTTATCGTCGGTATCGTCGGGCTATTCGCCTTGTCAGGACTCTCGACGCTTGAGGCCCAAGAGATTGACCCGAATCTTAAAGATCCAGGATTGAGCTTCGGTTTGGTGGCGGATGTGTCGGTGATCCAGCCCGGGAAGCCGTTTACGCTTGGCATGAAACTCGCGTACAAGCCCCAGTGGCATACCTATTGGAAATCCCCGGGCGACGTGGGAATCCCACCGCAACTTGATTTAGAATTACCAAAGGGCTGGCAGGCGGGTCCTTTACTTTGCCAGCATCCTGAAGTGGTGAAGATGTTTGATATCACGGCCTGGGGACATCGCGGGAGCGCCTTACATCTGATGACGATTACCCCGCCAGCGAGCTTGAGCGATGCGGAGGTGCTGCTCAAAGGCAACGGGATTTGGATGGTTTGTGGTCCGACCTGTCACCCGAATTTTCAACCGATGCAGATTCGTCTGCCGGTTGGGGAGAAAGCGGTGCCGGTTCCGAAGCAGGTTGCCGCGTTCAACAAGATTCGTGAGAAGCAGCCGGTGGTTTGCCCCGCATGGGCCATGAGCTGTCACCCCATAGAGGGTGGCGAGTTTGGCCTGCTTCGACTCGAGCTTCGTCCGCTTGATCTCAAGGCGGTGCATTTAGTTGGCGCCGGAGCTAAGGATGCTTCGGAGGTTACAAAAGCAGCGCCTTACTTCTTCTGCTCGGATGCGATGATTCGTTCCAATGCAAAGCAAAAACTCACGCGTCTCGAACCGACTAATCGAGGGCAGGGGGACGAAGTGGGTTTGGGAGCTGGGTTCCGATTGGATTTACCGGTTAGTGAATTCGCTCCTGAAAATAAAACGTTCCTCGAAGGTATTTTGGTGCGTGAATCTGGTTGGTTGAAAGATGGGGCCTGCCGGTCTATGTTGGTCCGAGTTCGAATTGAAACCCCATAGCCTTTAAACTCTTAACCGAAGCTCTTAACCGAAGCCCTTAACCGAAGCTCTTAACCGAAGCTCTTAACCGAAGCTCTTAACCGAAGCTCCTAACCGAGCGCATAACCTGATCTGTACGATGGCCGAGATACTAAAGCTGATGATTTCCTCTGCGAATAATTTTCGTGGCAACCCGGCCGGGAATCCCGGAACCGCGCCGCTGGTGGAATGTGAAGAAATTTGCTGTGTGGCTGGGGCGGGGATTGTAGGGGATCGTTACTTTAATCCCGGGGCGGATAGTAAACGGCAAATTACCTTTTTGGATCAAGCGGTGGTTGAGGCGGTATTCGCTGCGACGAGCGCGAAGGAGGTGGATCCGCGAGTGCTTCGCCGTAACGTGCTGGTGGCGGGGGTGGATTTGAATGCCTTGATTGGGCAGCGGTTTATGGTTCAGGGGGTGGAGTTTGTCGGGGTTGAGGAATGTGCTCCCTGCTTTTGGATGGATCTTGCGATTGGACCGGGGGCCGAGGCGTTTTTGGAAAACCGAGGTGGTTTGAGAGCGAAGATCTTGAGCGATGGTACCTTGAAGCAGGGGTCTGCATGTTTTCAGGTACTGGCCTAGGATCCTGTCGGACTTAGCAGATTCGGCTGCGAATTCCTCACTTTGGCCCATACGATACGGTGGACGAATCGAACCGTCTGGTCTCAAACTGAGAAATCCTCGCTCGAAAGCCTAAGCCCGACAGACTCTTAGCAGGCTGTTGAGGAAATGCGCCGTACAGAAAGCCCAGAGCATTTTGTCATCCAACGAAGCGGCAGTAGGATTCCGTCTGGTTTTAGGCCCGAAGGGTCGCCGTCATTTTAGCCCGGGTCGCAGGCCCGGGTGCGTCCCAGAAGTTCTCAAGGCCTGAAAGGTCGAGTCAGAAAAGTTCCCGCAATTGAATCGACCTTTCAGGCCGTGCCTTGAAATGGTTACAAAACCCAGGCCTTCGACCTGGGCTATAATGTATCGACCCTTCGGGCCTAGCAGGCTGTTGAGGAAATGCGCCACACAAAAAACCGAGAGCATTTTGTCATCCAACGAAGCGGCAGTAGGATTCCGTCTGGTTTTAGGCCCGAAGGGTCGCCGTCATTTTAGCCCGGGTCGCAGGCCCGGGTGCGTCCAAGAAGTTCTCAAGGCCTGAAAGGTCGAGGCAGAAAATATTCCGTAATTGTCTCGACCTTTCAGGCCGTGCCTTGAATCGCATTCAAAACCCAGGCCTTCGACCTGGGCTATAATAAATCGGCCCTTCGGGCCTACCTAGCAGGCTATTGAAAAAATGCGCCACACAGAAAGCCGAGAGCATTTTCACATCCAACGAGGTGACAGTAGGATTTCGTCTGGTTTTAGGCCCGAAGGGTCGCCGTCATTTTAGCCCGGGTCGCAGGCCCGGGTGCGTCCAAGAAGTTCTCAAGGCCTGAAAGGTCGAGTCAGAAAAGTTTCCGCAATTGAATCGACCTTTCAGGCCGTGCCTTGAAACGGTTACAAAACCCAGGCCTTCGACCTGGGCTATAATATATCGACCCTTCGGGCCTAGCAGGCTGTTGAAGAAATGCGCCACACAGAAAGCCGAGAGCATTTTGTCATCCATCGAGGCGGCAGTAGGATTTCGTCTGTTTATAGGCCCGAAGGGTCGCCGTCATTTTAGCCCGGGTCGCAGGCCCGGGTGCGTTCCAGAACACGCTAAATCAATAGAGTTTACGCAGTTTATTAAAACCTTGTAAACCATAGTAAACTATATAGTTTTGCGCGTATGGGTCCGATACAAAACCCTTTTGCGCCTGGCGCAGGAACACCACCTCCAGCGCTTGCTGGTCGCGATGAATTACGTGTGATAAAGGGACAGGCCCTTTATAGGTGACCCTTCGGGCTTAGCAGGCTGTTGAAGAAATGCGCCGTACAGAAAGCCGAGAGCATTTTGTCAACCAACGAGGCGGCAGTAGGATTTCGTCTGTCTATAGGCCCGAAGGGTCGCCGTCATTTTAGCCCGGGTCGCAGGCCCGGGTGCGTCCCAGAAGTTCTCAAGGCCTGAAAGGTCGAGTCAGAAAAGTTTCCGCAATTGAATCGACCTTTCAGGCCGTGCCTTGAAATGGTTACAAAACCCAGGCCTTCGACCTGGGCTATAATATATCGACCCTTCGGGCCTAGCAGGCTGTTGAGGAAATGCGCCACACAGAAAGCCGAAATGCGCTGATAAAGGGACCGCTGATAAAGGGACAGGCCCTTTATAGGTGGCAATGAGCTGAGCTGCAAAGAATTAGGGTGCCTCACGAGTGTGAGGTTGTTGGGTCTGTTTTTTTGATGTTGAGGCAGGCGTGACTGGGTCCGTGGCATGTCAGTGCCATGGGCCCATTTTTTTACGCAGCGCTTGGCTTCCCCGATAGGGGAGGGAAGCGGTGGATTACTCCCACTCGATGCTGGCGGGTGGCTTGGTGCTGATGTCGTACAGCACACGATTGATGCCTGGAACTTCGTTCAAAATTCGATTGCTGATTTCGCGAAGCACCACGTGTGGAATTTCAACCCAGTCGGCCGTCATGGCGTCTTCGCTGATGACGGCACGTAGCGCGATGGGGTTTTCGTAAGCTCGTTCGTCGCCTTTGACCCCAACTGTTTTGCTTGGAATCAACGTCGTGCACGCCTGCCAGATTTTGTCGTACCATCCGTGTTTGCGAAGGGTTTCGATGTAGATGTGATCCGCGGCTTGCAAGGTGACCACTTTTTCTGGGGTCACTTCACCGGGTATCCTAACGGCAAGGCCCGGGCCAGGGAAGGGGTGGCGCCAAAGAATTTCTTCGCGGATACCGAGGCTTTTTCCGAGTTCGCGAACTTCATCTTTAAATAACTCCGCCAAGGGCTCGATGACCTTGCCTTCTTTTTGCAACTCGAGCACCCGATCCACGCGATTATGATGCGTCTTGATCCGCGAGGCGTCGGAGCCACTGGTGGCGCTTTCAATCACGTCAGGGTACAAGGTGCCTTGGGCGAATAGCTCAAGGTCCGATGCATGCTCAAAGAAGACGTCGAGAAAGAGGTTGCCGATAATTTTGCGTTTGGTCTCAGGATTCGATTCGCCGGCCAGCGCTCCGAAGAATTGATCGCTGACCTGAAGCAGGTCGACTTCAATCCCGAGCTCTTTGAAGTTTTCCATGACGTCGACCGCTTCGTTTTTGCGGAGCAGACCGTGGTCGACAAAGATGCAGTGCAGATCTACCCCGGCTTTGTGGAGCAGGACGGCGAGCACCGTCGAATCCACCCCGCCAGAAACACCGCAGACGACGCGGCGTCCGCCGACTTGATCCTTGATCGATCCCACCAGCTCTTCGCGAAATTGCTCGATGTCAAAGCGCGGTACGTCATCGAGCATGTCGAGGTAGTTTTTGATTACCGTGGTACCTTGTTCGCTGTGGGTGACTTCGGGGTGGAACTGAATGCCAAAGAATCGGTCGCTGAATTGCAGGGCGACCGCGATATCTTCTTGGTTGCGTGCGATCACGCTCGTCCCATCAGAAAGTCCGGTGCAAGTATCCGAATGGCTCATCCAGATTTGCGAGGGTGTGATGTCGTTGAAAAGGGCGCAGCCACTCTCGGGATGCAAGATCGCAGGGCCGTATTCGCGGGTGGTGCCGGGGGTAACATCACCGCCGAATTTCAGATTGAGCAGCTGCATGCCGTAACAAATGCCCAGCACAGGTACGTCGAGTTTCTGGAGGAAATCAAAGTCAATGTCCGGGGCGTTTTCCTCGCGGGTACTGCGTGGACCTCCGGATAAAATAACCCCTTTGGGGCTGCCAATCTCTGCGAGTTGGTTGGGGAGATAGAGTTTCGCCATGTAGCCGAGTTCGCGAATGCGACGAACAATAAGCTGGGTGTACTGGGAACCGAAATCAATTACCGCGACTTGTGGATTCATAGAATCAAATTTCAAAAAAGAGGTGGGGTCTGCGTGGTGAAGCAGGTGGGGGAGGGGGAGGAAGTGGATGAGTGCCAAGGCGGAGTTTATTACTCGCCTTGGTTCTGCCTAGAGCAGAAGGTCATCTGACGGTGGGATTAGCTGACGGTGGGGCTAGCTGACGGTATAGTTAGTCGGCTCTTCCGTGATGTGGATATCGTGTGGATGGCTTTCTTTCAGGCCACCGGTGGTAATGCGGGTGAAGACCGCTTTCTCCCGGAGCTCTGTTAGGTTCAATGCTCCGACATAACCCATGCCACTGCGTACCCCACCCATAAGTTGGAAGACGGTTTGATTCAGGCTGCCCTTATACGGCACCCGCGCTTCAACTCCTTCAGGGACGAGCTTGCCACTGCTGTTTTGATTGTAGCGATCGCCTGCACCTTTTTTCATCGCCTTCAACGAGCCCATGCCTCGGTACTCCTTGAAGGTCCGGCCTTGGTGGCGAACCGTCGCGCCAGGGCTTTCATCGGTTCCGGCAAGGATCGAGCCGAGCATGACGCAGTCCGCGCCTGCGGCGAGGGCTTTAATCACGTCGCCAGAATAGCGGAGACCACCGTCTGCGATGAGGCAGATGCCGCGTTTACGGCAGGCTTTGGCAGCTTCTCGAATCGCGGTAAATTGGGGGACACCGACACCGGCAATGACCCGAGTGGTGCAAATCGACCCCGGGCCTACACCGACTTTGATTGCAGCTGCACCTGCGTCAATGAGATCATTGGCGCCTTGTTCCGTGACAACATTTCCTGCGACCACGGGAAGATCGGGATGCTTGTTCCGCATGAGCGCGATGACATCCATGACCCGTTTGGTATGGCCGGTGGCTGCGTCGATAAAGAGGGCGTCGGCTCCGGCTTCAACCAATCTTGCCGCGCGGGCCTCAACGTCTTGGCCCATGCCAATCGCAGCGCCAACTCGGAGATGACCTTGGCTATCTTTGGCCGCATTTTGGAACATGAGGCGTTTTTCGATATCGGCCGAGGTCACGAGTCCAGTTAGGGTTCCTTCGTCGTCGACCAAAGGTAATTTTTCAATTCGGTGCTTGTAGAGAACCTTACGTGCTTCGTCGATTTTCATGTCGGAAGGTCCGGTGATGAGACGATCCCCATGCGTCATGACGTCGCGAACCAATTGTTCATGTCCGTCGAGGATCCACATGTCACGCCGAGTGACCATGCCGACGAGTTTGCCGTTGTCGTCAACCACGGGGAATCCCGATACGGAGGTGCGCTGCATGATTTCATCCAGTTTGCCTAAGGTGGCATCCGGGGTGATTGTTTCAGGGCGTTCGATGATGGTGTTTTCCGCGCGCTTCACCTTGGCGACCATGGCGACCTGCTCTTTGATGCTGCAATTCCGGTGGATCACCCCAATGCCACCTTCCCGCGCAAGCGCGATGGCGAGAGTCGATTGGGTCACCGTGTCCATGGCGGAGGAGATGACGGGGATATTCATTTGAATCTCCGGCGTCAGCGCGGTGGTGATGTCGGTTTGTGAAGGGATGATTTCGCTGTACTGTGGAACCAGCAAAACATCGTCAAAACTTAGTCCTAATGAAATGTCGTCACTCATGATATTTTCTAAAATTGGGGTGGGCTAGGCCAAGGCTTCGCGGATCCGGTCGCGGTAGGCTTTGGCTTTTTCAGCAAAACTTTTTTCGGGCTCTTTGAAGGAGATGCCGCGAGAGGCGTTGATTAAAATGGGGGCTTCGCGCTGTTGCTTGGCGAGAGCGGTTAGGTCACCGCCTTGGGCCCCGAGGCCGGGGATGAGCAATGGAAGATCCGCCACCCGCTCAAGCAAGGCGTCTTCTAAATTGGTCAATCCGGCAACAAGCCCGATGTCGCATCCATAGCCAACTTCACGTGAACGATCGTGAAAGTCTTGGATGTGCTCGAATATGGCTTTGCCATTCATCGATTGCAGAAGAAAATCATTCGCCCCCCGATTGGAGGTGATGGCCAGCAGGTAGACCCCGCGGTCTGCGTATTCGAGGAACGGTTCGATGCTGTCGAAGCCGAGAAGGGGATTTAGGGTCACCGCATCGACATTCCAGGTGTCGAAATAGGCTTTCGCGTAATACGATTGGGTTTCGCCGATGTCGCTCCGCTTTACATCCAGAATGGTGGGAACTTCTTGTGGAATGTGCTCGAGGGTGTCTTCGAGAAGTTTGATCCCTTTCGAGCCCATGGCCTCGAAATAGGCGGCATTCGGTTTGTAAGCCGCAGCGTAGGGTTCGGTCTCATCGATGAGCCGCTTGAGGAAGTCGAGAAGATCTCCGTCAATGAGGTCTGGGCGTGGGTCTATCCCCACGCAAAGATGTGAATCAATTTGCGAAATTCGTTCAGCACAGCGACTAGTGTATCGACCCATAGGCGTACATGCGAAAGCGGAGCCCTCAAATCAAGCAGAAATGATTTCGGAGGCGAAAAGTTAGCTCTAAGCCTGAATTTTCTCGAAAATTCGGGTGCGAACCGTAGCCAGACCTATGAACTCAAAACTTCAATTGCTTTATCTTTGTACTGGAAACTCCTGCCGAAGCCAAATGGCGGAAGGGTGGACGCGCCAGCTGCGGTCGGATGAGATCGAGGCACATTCGGCGGGGATCGAAACCCATGGCTTAAACCCGAATGCGGTGAAGGTGATGGCGGAGGCGGGAGTGGATATCACGGGACAGCGCTCCCAGAATATCGATGAATTTGATGCGGTTGCTTTAGATGTGGTGGTCACGGTCTGTGGGCACGCGCACGAGACATGTCCCGTGTTTCCGACTGGCGCTACCGTGGTGCATCATGGTTTTGATGATCCGCCGAAGCTGGCGAAGGATGCCGCCACGGAGGAAGAGGGACTCGCGCATTATCGTCGCGTCCGCGATGAAATCCGCGCCTGGGTGGAAGCGATCGATGTGGTCGCCTTGCGTGGTGAGTGATAAAGTGACGGCTGACTTAAGTGGCAGAGGCGTCCCGCCTCTGTGCAGAAGCTTGGCTTTTCCACTGTGGGGCCGTATCAGAACTCGGAATCCGTGGAATTCGAAAATCTGAAACGAGGATGCTGAAAGCATCAAACATAAAAGCCCCAGCCTTCAGCCTGGGGTTTCAGAGCGTGCACCTATGCGTGCTGAAAGTACGCCGGAAGGGTTAAACGATGATGCATTATTCCCATGCCCATATCTTTTTATTTTCAACCAAAGGGCGAGAGCCAGCAATGGCAGGCGGGATATGGTTGGCTTCGTGTAAGTCCGAAAAGAGACTGATCTAATATCCGTCTATATCTAAAATCAGGCCGAGCAACATCAAGTGCCCCCCCTTCAAGACGAGTTTCGGAAATTTCTAACAACCTATCAAATTGAACATGATGAACGTTACCTGTGGGGCTAACGGATAGGTAGCTCCACGTTCTGGCGTACTTTCAGCACGCAGCGGATTGCACACTCCAAACCCCAGGCTGAAGCCTGGGGCTTTTAAGTTCGATGCTTTCAGCATCTTATTCGGATATTCGAAACAAGGACTCAACCGATTGTTTGTGAGTTTTGATAAGCCCGCTCCTTGGCCTGCGGCGCTTCACGGCTTTTTAATGCGGGGTTCGAAGCCCCAGTCGACGGCCTGAGAAATCGTAGCGCCCCCTCCCGAGGGGGTGTTGTCAGCTCGGCGCTCCCACGCCGAGCGTGGCGGTTTTCAACCGCCGGATGATGGGAGTTATCCCGTTTACGATGAGTGGATGCGATTGATAAAGTGGCAGAGGCGTCCCGCCTCTGTGCAGAAGCTTGGCTTTTTCACTGTCGGCGGTTGGAAACCGCCGCTCCTTGGCCTGCGGCGCTTGGAAGTCGCCGCTCCTTGGCGTTTCTACTGTCGGCGGTTGGAAACCGCCGCTCCTTGGCCTGCGGCGCTTGGAAGCTGTCGCCACGACTGGCGCGTTATTGGTCGGCGCTTGTCGCTTCTGCGTGTTTGGTTTTCGCTTGATCAACTAGCGTGACGTAGTCTTTGGCCTGCCCATAACCGAAGCGGTTCACGAGCTTTTCATTTTCACTGTTGCAGATGACAACCCGAGGATAGACCCCGCTGCTGATGCCGTAGTATTTCGTAAACTTAACTCGGTCTTGGCCTTCGCGTGGGTGCACGTTGACGATAACGAATTCGTCCTCAGGAAGTTTCACTTTGTCGGTCTTGATGAGGGTGTCGAGATTGCGGCAGTTCCCGCATTTCTCCCAGCCGTATTTTACGAAGAGAAGTTTCTTTTCGCCTTTGGCCTGCTGGATCGCCGCGTCGAGCGCGCTGGCTTCAACCGCCGGGGCTACTGGAACCGCCGGCGCTGCTGGAACTGCTGGAACCGCTGGAACAACTGGCGTTTGCGCCGAAGCAGAAAGCAAGCACCCGAGGGCAAGGCTTGCGGCGATTAGAGAGGATTGAATCAATGTAAAGTGCTTCATAATGGTCTTGTTTGGTAAATCTACGTCGCAATCTTGTGCCTGTAAAGCGGTTAGTGAGCGGATATCATGCCTCTTAAGCGGGTGGATTGCTGGCTTCGCCGGCGAGATGCAACATGTGTTCCAGGCTCGTTCCGCAACAGCCACCCAGGATCGGAACCGAATGTTCCAGATGAAGGCGGTGCATATCCTCAGTCCATTGACTGATCGGATCGCTCTCCGTCTTGGTTGCGCCGTCCAGCTTCGTGACATCTTTCGACGAGGCATTGGCTTGGATTCCGATCAGTCGATCCAAGTCCCCCGGCTCATAAGCCGCGAGGAGAAATTTTGGGTGGCTGCAGTTCACAAAGTAGCCGATCGGTGGACGCGTACATTGAAGGTCTTGGTCAATACGAGCCATGGCGTCAGGTAGCCAGCTTCCATCGAGAACGCGACCGTCCGTGCCGCAGCAAAAGCTGATGATGTACTCTGTCTCGGTGGGGGCCATGGCACGGGCGATTCCGAACGCTTCCGCCACCGAAGGGAGGGTTTGTGCCAAGAGAAAGTCGGCTCCACTTGCCGCAAGTTGCGTGATCTGGATACGATGAAAAGCCTCGGCGGCTTCGGCAGAAGGCGCAAGCTCGGGGCGGTAGCAATCGTTTTGTGGTCCGACGAGGGCACCGACGAGAATAGGAGTAGAAGTGGCGGTAGAGGTGTAGGTATAAGCGGGAGGAGAAAGCTTGCCTCGAAGCCCGGTTAAGAACGCGACGGCGTCTTGGTTGATCGTCTCGGGAACCCCCGCTTCCTTCACCCGGATGGGGTCGAGTCGCCAGGTTGGCGCAGTGAGGAGAAGCGGTAAGCCATGTTGTTCAGCCACGTCGATGTACTCTTGATAGAGAGCGATCATGGCTTCTTTGGCTGCCTCCGGTCCGTAAATCAGCGGCGTGTTGTATAAAGTGGGGTGCAGGGTGACAGCAGGGTTTCGGCGCAGGCGTTCCGCGATCGCGCATTCCGCGAGGATCTTTGGGTGTTGGTTTAAGAGGTCAGCGATCATGTGTTGGCCAAAGAGCGTATTTGCCAGCGAGTTGCTAACTAAGCTATAATCGGTGCAAAAGTTGGCACGATCTTAAATGGCAGGAGCGTCGCGTTGTGGGGGTGCTTCGGAGATACTCCCTTTGCCTCGGTAGGCATCGAGGTCGTTGATGAGGTCGATGAGATTGTCGTAGCGCTCTTCTCGGTCGCGATGCAGTGCCTTCATGCAGATGACGTCAAGTTGCTCTGGGATGTGGTACCCGCTGTCGCTTTCGCTCGGGCGGGGAATGTCTTTTTCTTGAATTTCCTTTTGCACCTCGAATGCGGTTGTCCCCTGAAAGAGGGGGCGTTTGCAAAGGAGTTCGTGCAGGATGATACCCATGGAAAAAACATCGGTTCGGGTGTCGAGCGTCTGGCCTGAAGCTTGCTCGGGGGACATATAAAGAGGGGTTCCGAGGCGCGTACCAGCTCGGGTGAGCTCCATGGAAATTCGGGGTTCACCACTGTCCGTCGCGAGGAGTTCTTCTTGATCTGCGATGAGTTTTGCCAAGCCCCAGTCGAGCAGGATGACTTCGCCGAAGCTGCCGATTTGAATGTTAGCTGGTTTGAGGTCACGGTGGATAATCCCAAGCGCGTGAGCGTAGGCGGCGGCGAGGGCGACTTGGGTAAAGACTTCGAGTTGGCGAAAGAGCGGGAAGTCCGCCTGGATTTTAGGAGAGGCGTTGTCTCGTAGCGCGGTCAAAATGTCTTGAAAACTTTTGCCCTGAACCACCTTCATGGTGAAGTAAGGGTACAGGCTGATGTCGCGTCCGATCTCATAAACCGGTGGGGTGTTTGGATGCTGAATTCGCGCCGTGATTCGAGCTTCGCGTACAAAGCGTCGCTGAAGCACATCGTTATTTTCATATTCTTTGTGGAGGGTTTTTACCGCCACACGCCGCCCGAGATTATGGTCCAGCGCGGTGCGGATTTCGCAGGTGCCTCCGACAGCTAAAGGCTTCCATTCGCTGTAGCGATTCCAGCCGTAGACCACCGGTTTTGAAAGCGGTGCGTCGAGCATTTCTGGGGTGAGGACTTGGTTGGGCGCGTAGGGTTTCACGGTGGTTTTTTAATGGCACAAAAGGGTTATGAAAGAGCGAATTGAGTCTGAACATTTTAAGGGCAAGCGGTTTTGAAAGCAACCGAGTTTGTTTTTAATTATCATATTGGTGGGAAGGGTCTGTGCGACAATCCCGTTGCGGAAATGGGCGCGAAATTCGATGTTTTGCCCAAGCCTGAGCCATTCGTTGTTCCTGCCATTGAATGGCAAGGGGTCAAAATCCCCTGCCATTGACTGGCAGGTTGACGCGTATTCGCAACACGATCATTACCCCGGCTAATGGAGGCGGTCGCAAAAATGTGTCTGACCTCAATGGTATTAAGTTAAGGGGGCCAGCGTATTTTTTTGCGTCATGTGACATCGTGGGAATCGCCGAAGGCCAAGGAGCGGCGGTTTCCAACCGCCGACGGATGAAAACGGTCGAGTTAACAGAAATGAGTCTAAGAACAGGAATGAGTCCGACACCAATGGTACTTAGATAAGCCGATTTGTATGGAAAGGAGTTCGCTCTGCCCTGAAAAGAAAGCCGGAGGCTTGAAGGCAATTAGCCGGTCGGTGACCGAAGGGAACCACCGGAATTCATTGGGAAATAATATGAAGCGCTGG
>Ga0209187_1000790_pt1 | contig 46611 bp, 49 predicted proteins | sample BantaG_FD_187430 | JGI IMG/M metagenome (GOLD analysis project Ga0209187, IMG submission 187430) | Marine algal microbial communities from Bantry Bay, Ireland - BantryBay_4 metaG (SPAdes) (version 2) | ecosystem: Host-associated > Algae > Red algae > Unclassified | place: Bantry Bay, Ireland...
GAAGAACCACTTCTGTCTTTCGATTCAGACTCATTCGTGTCTTTTCTCTTGTTTCATTGTTGTAAGTTATGTGTTTACTAAAAATATTAAGCTTTTTTAGTGTCCACATTTAATTGAGGGCAATACAAATTGAGAATAGACAATTAGATTTATATCTAATATTGGAAAAATAAATTTAGTGAAGAAAGATGATTTTCAAAATCAGATAAGTTAAAATGAAAGAAATCAGTATCGTAAACCGCGAAATGTCATCTAAAGAATTTGCTAGGATGAATACAGGATTTGATGAACATTCACTTGAAAATAATGTAGAGACACAAAAATCAGAAAGGTTTAATTTTATAGGTTTAGACGGAGATAAATTTGTCGGTTGCTCATCAGGTTTGGCGTATAAACATGATGAAAAATATTCGGGATGGTTTTTTTTGACAGATTTATTCGTCGAGAAAGAATATCGTTCAAAAGGACTTGGAACTAGACTATTAAAATCAATAGAAGAGGAGGTTGCAACTGTAGGAGTAAAACATATTTGGTTATGGACATCAGGAGATGAAGCCTTGAAATTTTATCGAAGACAAGAGTATTATACATTTACGGAAATGGAAAATTGGTATTCTGATGGAAGTAGTCGAGTTGGATTAAGAAAAAATTTATAAGCATTTCTGGTAAATTATCCTAAGCTATGGTTAGCCTCCATTATTTCCAGCATATTGAATTTAGATTTTCAATTGTTGCTTCAAGGCGATCAAGGTTGTAACTTTGCAAAACGATTGATTAAAATAATGTGGAATGATAAACGTGAAAGACTTGTGGATAGGCGATCTTCTATTTATAAAATCCAAAAATAAGCTTGGTACATTTGAAGGAGCAGGAGCGAAAGGTCTAGCCTTCGTCAAAATCGATGGTAAAATGCATTTGATCAATCCAACTGATCTTGACCTGCATGAAGAAAAGGAAGTAGAACCAGAATTGGATTTAGAAGAAGAATCCAATCCAACTCCATTTACACAATTCACTTCTGAAATAGACTTACATATGAAGGTGCTAAATCCAGATATGCAGGAGACTAATCCACTACATATCCTACAATATCAATTAAAACAAACTGCCCAATTTATGTCATCCGCCATTCAGCGTAAGCGAAATACAGTCAAGATAATTCACGGTAAAGGAACAGGACAACTCAAAGCAGAAGTCCACCATTTATTAAAAGGGATGGATGAGATTGTTCATTATCACGTCGTCAATGATGGCGGAGCGACTGAAGTCTATATTAAGAGTTAGCGATACTTTACTATTGGTGAAATCTAAACTCTTAATCTCCAAAAGAAATACCTAATGATCTTGCTGTTTTGATGAGGTAGTGATCAAGATTCACATGATTGTATGTTTTAACAGCATCTTCAATTTTCACAGAAGTGATTTCATTATTTTGTAAGGCGACCATCTGTCCAAAACGACCTTCATTGACTAAGTTAAATGCTTTTACACCCATGGCACTTGCCAAGATCCGATCGAATGCCACTGGTGTCCCTCCGCGCTGGATATGACCCAAAGTCGTCGTCCTAACTTGTGCCACACAATTGCATTCATCTAGCTGGGCTCGTAATGCATTACCAACGCCTCCAAGTTTGATATGTTGATCACCTATCTCACCTGAGCTTTTACCAACTACATCACCATCTTTTTGTTTTGCACCTTCAGCAATGACGATGTTGACAAAGCCTCTACCATTATTATATCTGCTTTGTATGATGTTGATAATGTTTGCCAAATCATAGGGTATCTCTGGAATAAGACAAATCTCCGCTCCTCCAGAAATGGCTGTGTGTAGTGCAATCCAACCAGCATCTCTGCCCATTACTTCCATAATCATTACGCGACTATGAGAAGATGCTGTCGTCACCAACTTGTCTAAACAATCCGATGCAATCTGTACTGCTGTCGAAAACCCAAAGGTGAGATCTGTAGCAGATAGATCATTATCAATGGTCTTTGGCACTCCTATAATGTTGACACCTTTCTCGAATAGAGACTGAGAAATTTTTTGACTTCCGTCTCCTCCAATATTGATCACAGCATCAAATCCAGCTGCTTTTATTTTGCTCATGAGCTCCTCTGACCGATCAATATTTATCCATGTCCCGTCTGCTTGTTCAACTGGAAAACTCAAGGGATTTCCTCTATTGGTTGTTTTGATGATGGTACCACCCTTAACATGAATGCCTCTTACTGCAACATTATCTAAACGTACAATTTCTGGTTCATCTTTAAGAACGCCATTAAAGGCTTCAATGCTCCCCCACACTTCATATTTATTCTCATCTGATTGAGCTGCTTTGACTATACCACGAATCACGGCATTCAAACCTGGACAATCTCCTCCACCCGTACATACTAGTATTTTCTTCATCATTTGAATTAAGCAACAAATATAGTCTTAATGTTAATTTTTTGCGTGGACGTTATTTGACGTTTGCAACTTCAGATAATTACGCTTGATTCAATCGTATTGCTTTGAGGACACAGTCCTCAAAGAACCTAAAGTAAGCATCTTTAATAATTAGCTTTTATTTAGGTTTGATTTTCGTAAGTGGCACCTTGGCTGACATCGCATCGAGTAGAAACTCATCTGCGAAACCAAAGATGAGCCATGTTTCTATACCAGCTTTCGTTGCTATTTCGGCAGCTTCGATTTTAGATTTCATACCACCCGATCCTAGTTCAGATTTTGTTACTCCGACGAAAGATTTAATATCATCTAGATTATCAATTTGTGTGATTGTCTTAGCGTTAGGATTAACATTGGGGTCTGCATCGTACAGTCCATAGGTATTCGTTGCCATGATGAGAAGGTCTGCATCCATTAAGCTCGCAGTAAGAGCAGCCAATTTATCATTGTCACCAAATTTGATTTCTTCTGTGGCGACTGTATCATTTTCGTTTATGATTGGCACATAATTATTCTTCAATAATTGATTAATCGTGTGTTGAATATTTTTACGGGATTCATTATTATCAAAGTCAAAATAAGTCAACAAGCATTGTGCTGTTGGTAAGCCCAACTCATTAAATATCTCATAAAAGATACGCATGAGATGTGGCTGACCAATAGATGCGAGTGCTTGTTTGTCCGTTATTTCTGATTGGCCATTTAACTGGACAAACTGTTTTGCTGCGGCAATAGCACCAGAGCTAACAATGATAAATTCGTATTCATCACTAAGTGATTTAATTTGCCTGGCAACATCTTCAATCTTTCCCCGTGAGATTGACTTTGTACCTTTTGTCAATGTTGTCGTTCCTAATTTGAGGATGACTCGCTTCTTACTCTCTGATCTGCCCGTCTCCATAGATGTACCATTTATTGGTTACTAATTGATCCAATCCTAATGGACCTCTGTGATGTAATTTATCTGTACTGATGGCTAATTCTGCTCCTAGACCCAGTTGACCTCCATCAGTAAATCTTGTTGATGCATTTTGATACACTGCAGCCACATCAACTGAATTCATGAACAACCTTGCTGCTTCTTTATCTTCTGTAATGATGGTCGCTGAATGTCCCCCAGAATATTCATTAATGGTTTGTATTGCTGCTTGAATATTATCAGTACGATCAATTAGAATCTTGTAATCCAAGAACTCTTCGTAAAGAATATCGTCTTTATCCCAAGCCGTTGGTTGGACTCCATTGGAAGAATTTATGTTGGCATACACTTCCACTTTTTCTTTCATCAAACCTGACATCAAGGTACTGACTCGCTCATTAAATTCTGGAAAGTCTTTATCTACCAAAACTTTGTCCACAGCATTACATGCAGATATTTTTGTGAGCTTGGCATTACGGATGATAGACTCTGCTTTCTCCCAATCTGCTTCTGAATGAACATAGACAAAATTGTTCCCACGACCACTTACTAAAACAGGGCAAGATGCATGTTGCTTGACAAAATTAATTAACCCATCTCCACCTCGAGGGACAATTAGATCTAGTGGCTGAGAAGGGTTTCTCAAAAAGTCTTGTGTTGCCGTCCGATCAAAGTCTAAGTACTGAATCCATTCTGTAGATTGCCCATGTTCGCTTAGGGCTTTGTGCCAACAATCAACCAACATCAAATTTGATTTGCGAGATTCTTTACCTCCTTTCAACAAAATACGGTTACCTGATTTGAAGGCGATGGCTGCTGCTTCTACTGTGACATCTGGTCTTGACTCATAGATAATCAATATGCACCCAAAAGGTGCCGTCCGATTCTCGACTTGCATGCCATTTGGATGATCGTAATTGAAAATCAACTTACCAATGGGATCTTCTTTAGCAAGTACATCCGTCAAGGATTGCTTCATCTCATCGACTTTTGCATCATCTACTTTCAATCTGTCGAACATTGCCTTGTCACCTCCGGCAAAAGCTGCTAACTCTTCCCTATTGTTATCTATCAACTCTTCTCTAATCGATTCGATGTGAATGACCATTGATTTCAGGATAGCATTTTTTTGATCTGCTGTGAGAATCATCATGGTGTAAAGATAAAACTTCGTAGTGCCTTCGGCAAGTGTTGAGTGTTAAGTGTTGAGTGTTGAGTGAAAAAAAAGCTATTCGTGGCTGAAATAGGTTTGACTTATTTAAACCAAAGCATTTTTTTTCGAATATGAGTGCATAAGGTAATGTGTTATCTTGAATTTCAGCCTTTGGCATTTAAGTAGGGCAAAATTCTCCTTCCGTGGATCCCGTGGAGGAGTGGCATCTGCCAGAGGCGGATGACGAAGTGGTCTCTTTTACAACCTATGCACTCGACATGCATGCACTCAACACTCAACACCTAACACCGCCGCAGGCTTCAACACTGTCGAAGGCTTTTCTGCCGAAGACTATCCTCCACCTTTTTATTTGCCTTAGCTCCAAGTGATTTAATTTTCTCTGCGCGGCGTATCAAATTACCACTAACTGTATGAAGCTTTTTCATAGAATCACTAAAGCTGTGCTGGACAGTAGAAATTTGTTTGCCTATCTTATTCATATCATCTAAAAAGCCAACAAATTTATCATACATTTTGCCAGCTTCGTCGGCAATCTCAATAGCATTGCGATTTTGTTTCGCATTACGCCAAAGCGTCTCTATCGTTTTTAACGTTGCTAATAAGGTTGATGGAGTGACGATGACAATATTTTTGTCGTAAGCATAACTATACAATTGTCCATTTGTTTCTACTGCACTAAAAGCTGTATCTATAGGAATAAACATAAGTACAAAATCAGGGCTTTCCATTTTATATAAATCGTGATATGCTTTTGAACCGAGTTGATCGATATGTCTTCGAACAGCAATCACATGTGCTTGTCTATACTCATCGAACTCCTCTTTAGAATCAGTATTAACCAATTGATTATAGGCATTCAGAGATACTTTGGAATCTATGACAATCTTCTTGCCATCAGGTAAAAGAATTACCACATCAGGTTTTTTCAATCTGCCATCATCGTCTCTTTCTGATTGTTGGATAGTGTATTCTCGTCCTTTTTCTAAACCTGATTTGTCTAGTATAGATTCCAGAATCAACTCTCCCCAATTTCCTTGTTGTTTAAAATCGCCTTTCAATGCCTTTGCAAGTCTATTTGCATCCTCACCAATTTGCTGACTTTTCTGGCTAAGAAAATGAATTTGCTCTTTAAGTGACTGATGTCGTTTGACTGATTCTGTATGGCTCCTTTCTACTTTCAATTCAAATTGATTGATACGATGTTGTAGTGGTTGTAAAATTGACTTTAGTTTAATTTCTTGTACTTCGGAAGCCTGATGAGATTGGTTGTGCAACACTCGTCTAGCTATAGATTCAAATTGGTGTAGCTGCCCTTCCTTATCACTCTGTTGATCATCATATGCTTTGCGCAAATATTTATAGTCTGTATTCAGAATAGACACTTGTCGCTCCAATTCATTCTTGCAATCTTTCTCTTCGCTCAACAATTCTCGTTCTTGTTGTAATTCTATTTTCAGCAATGAACTGGTTTCTGTTAAATGATTAAGTTGACTACTATAAATTGTCAATTGATACTTATAATAGAAATAAGTACAAATAAAAACAAAGAAGGACGTAGCTGTAATCGTAAGCAATAGGGTAGTAGATTCTATTTGAGCCATTTTAAGTTTTTTATCAAAATGCTATGTTTCGTGCAACCTAAGTACACGATAATTCAAATTAAATGACATGATTAACAACTATGCTTTTCTTCAACACTACTTCTTTTTCAATATCAATCTACTCGAGAGATCCCAATGCTCTCACTTCCGATCCTTTAACTCCGGTAATCTTATCACCTAATATATGGCGAATATTATCTGCCTTTGATGACAAGTACTGCACAACTTCTGGGTGTGTTGAGATTACATTATGCAGTTCATTTTTATCTACAGTCAAGTCGAAGAGTTCGGCTTGGACATGCTTTTTTTCATAGGGAACTAATGAGCCACCTGTGCCACCACTTCTACCATTTAATGAGTTGTATGTATGGGGCAGTACATATTTCCACTTCTCAGTCATGACCGCCTCTAACTTAGCTGTAGATGAATTTTTTTCATGAAGTTAGATTAATGTTGAGTATGATGTATCGCCAAGTACTAATGTACTGTAAAACGAATCAAAATATAGTAAGTACACTACTTTAAATTCACCTTCTTTTATACTTTTTAGTAAAGAGTGCTACGTTAATACCGCTTTTATTTCTTTAGATGCAAATGCTTCGTATGCGTTGAAGTTTTTCTTAAATAAAGCCACAAGTTTGTTAGCTTGATCGTCATAATCAACTTCATTTGGCCAAGTATCTCTAGGATACAATAAAGCATTCGGCACATCTGGACATGCAGTTGGTACAGAAAGTCCAAATGCTGGTTCAGTCTGAAATTCAACATCATCTAGAACGCCATTCAGTGCTGCTCTTATCATCGCTCTTGTATAAGCTAACTCCATTCGGCTTCCTTTTCCATATGGCCCACCAGTCCAACCAGTGTTGACAAGCCAAACATTAATTGTTTTATTTAATCGCTTTTGACCAGCTTCGATTTTCCTACCTAATAAATCTGCGTAAACTGTTGGCTTAAGGGGTAAAAAAGGCAATCCAAAACATGCGGAAAATGTCGCTTCTGGCTCAACAATACCTGCTTCTGTACCCGCAATCTTTGCCGTATACCCAGAAAGGAAATGATACATTGCCTGCTCTTTAGTCAACTTCGAAATGGGAGGCAAAACGCCAAAGGCATCGCAGGTTAAAAAGAATACATTTTCAGGAATTTCTCCTCTGGAGTTGTACACGATATTGTCAATATGTCCAATCGGGTAACTGACTCTTGTGTTCTGAGTTTTTGTCGAATCTTCAAAGTCAACATTTCTATTGGCTTCATCAAAAAATCCAACATTTTCTAACATTGCACCAAACTTAATGGCTTTAAAAATTTGTGGCTCTTTAGATTCTGACAGACTTATTGTTTTTGCATAACAACCGCCTTCAAAATTAAAGACACTACTTGTCGCCCATCCATGCTCATCATCTCCAATTAGTTTTCGATTATTGTCTGTAGACAAGGTGGTTTTCCCTGTACCAGATAATCCAAAGAATAAAGCGGTATCTCCTTTTTTTCCCACATTAGCCGAACAGTGCATTGACAACACATTGTGTTTTTGAGGTAAGAGGAAATTCAACACTGAAAAAATTCCTTTTTTGATTTCTCCGGTATAGGCAGTCCCTCCAATAATGATTCGTCTCTTTGTAAAATTGATGATGGCAAAATTTTTATCGCTAACCCCATCTGTCTCTGGATCGGCAAAAAAGCCTGGAGCTGCAAATATTTCCCATTGAGGATCAATACTCAACACCTCTTTCTTTTTAGGCCTGAGAAACATATTGTAGACAAATAAATTCTGCCAAGGAAATTCAGTATACGTCCTAATGTTTAGACGATAGTTCAAACTTGCACATGCATAGGCATCTCGTGCGTATATTTCTTCTTTATTATTTAAATAGCCGATGACTTCTTTTTCTAGCTTGTCATATACGGCAGGTGTCACAGGTTGATTGATTTTGCCCCAATCCACATCTTTTGAAGTGATATCATCTTCGACAATGTATCTGTCTTTTGGAGATCTGCCCGTAAATTTACCAGTATCAATTTTCAATGCACCAGAAGAAGCAAGAACACCTTGGCCCGTTGAAATCGTTTTTTCAATTAAAGCTGCTGGTGTTAAATTCCAGTAAATGGAAGTATTGTTTAGACCAATATCGGCAAGGTCAATATTTTCATTTTTGTAACCGTAAGATTTCATAGGTTTCGTCATTTTACATGTTTAGTACATGTGAATAAACTCAAACTCTTCTAAATTATTACTTTAGAAGATTGGCTTTTTGTCAAAATAATGTTGAGCCGTGATGTTTCTGATTGTTCCAGAAGCACTCCTCATGACAATAGAATGCGTCGTCGCACCACCTGATTTAAATTTTACACCTTTAAGCAAACTTCCATCTGTAACGCCTGTAGCCACAAACATGACATTACCAGCAGCTAAATCACTCGTGTGATAGATTTTATCTAGATTGTCATAACCCATTTTTCTAGCTCGTTCGACCTGATCATCTCCAATGGCAACTAGCTGACCTTGAAATTCTCCGCGCAAACATTTCATAGCTGCGGCTGAAATGACACCTTCTGGAGCTCCACCTATCCCTATCATTAAATCAATACCACTATCTGGGAGGGCAGTTGCTATTGATGATGAAACATCTCCATCACCAATGAGATTAATACGTGCACCTGCATCTCTGGCCTCTTTAATGATGCCTTTATGTCGTTCTCTTACAAGAATAGAAACCGTCAAATCCGAAATATTGCATTTCTTTCGCTCAGCTAGGCGCTCCAAATTTGCAAAGACCGAATCCTCGATATTGATTAATCCGACACCGTCAGGCCCTACCGCTATTTTTTTCATATAAATATCAGGTGCATGAAGGAGTGAATTTTTTTCTCCGATTGCCATTACTGATGTCGCGTTGTATCCTCCCGTCGCACATATGGTTGTCCCCTCTAATGGGTCTAGTGCTATTTCAAGAATAATACCGTTACCAGTTCCGACTTTTTCACCAATAAAAAGCATAGGTGCTTCATCGCGTTCGCCTTCACCAATGACGACAGTTGCGTCACATTCTATGGTGTCGAGCATTTTTCGCATTCCATCAACTGCAGCCTGATCTGCAGCTTTCTCATCACCTTTACCCATCCAGCGAGCTGAATTGATAGCGGCAATTTCGGTAACACGAACAAATTCCAGGGCTAAATTTCTGTCCATTTTGATATTTGATTAGGTGCTGCTAAGATAGGTAGATTAAACTTAAGGGAAGGCGTCTAGTTTGAACTTTAATCAAAATAGAATTATAAAATCTTAGCAGTTCTTTCCTTTTATACTCACACTTAATTCCACATCATATACACCAATATCATTTCTACAATCATCTTTAAAATGAAACCCTTATGGCCAAAGGACTAGAGTGAATTGTTAAGCTCACTACCTATTTAATTTTTAAAAAGTAAATTATGACTGATGTTACATTAACAGGCATGGAAGGTTTATTGGCTGGACTAGCTGTCGTCGCTTTGACTCTGCTTATCATTTTCATCTTCAGACTAATCATCAATAGAAGATCAAAACTCAATTTTAAGGAGAAATATAAAGACAACTTAAAATCATTTGCACTAAAAAATAGAACAAAATACCCTGAGGTTGACGGCCTCGCATATACAAGATCATTTTTTCACTACGGTTTGGCAGCGGCACTAGCATTGACTCTTTTTGCGTTCAGCTGGACAACATATGATACAGATATTTTTATACCTACAATTGATTTAACTCTAGATGATGAGATAGAGGTCACACCGCCTCGAATACCACCACCACCCCCTACTCCTCCACCGCCACCACCACCAGTAATTGAAGAGGTTGAGGAAGATGAAATATTAGAAGAAGACGAGCCGGAATTTATCGATCAAGATTTAGATGAAGAAACTGTTTTAGAAGAATCAGAACCAGTCGAAGAGGAAGCAGTGCCACCTCCTTCTCCTCCTCCTCCGATAAAGGAAGAGCCCGATATTGACGAAATATTTATGGCCGCAGAACAGATGCCCCGCTTTCCAGGTTGTGAAAATGCACCTGGAGATAATAAGGCAAAAGCGGCTTGTGCCGAACAAAAAATGCTACAGTACATTTATAAGAACCTGAAATATCCTGCTATTGCTATAGAGAATAGTGTCGAAGGCATGTGTGTCATCCAATTTGTTGTTGCTAAAGATGGCTCGATTACTGATGCAAAAATTGTCAGAAATATTGGCGGCGGATGTGGGAATGCAGCCCTGTCAGTTGTGGAGGCGATGAATAATCTACCTCAAAAATGGACGCCTGGAAAACAGAGAAATAAAATTGTGAAAGTACTCTATACGCTGCCTGTGCGATTTAGGTTAGAAGGATAGAAATAAACGTATACATCTTTCTAATATCGCACTTAATGTTAGTTTTTCATTAATGATCAGGAGTTAAGAGAACAATGAAGACGTGCGCATCATAGCAACAAATCGTTTATAATTATCTATTTTCCAACATGGTTGTAAGTGAGGCAAGGTCATTAACGATTATGATGTGGAGGATTATATTTGCTCCATACTAGTGATTATAATGAACAGTCTCATCCAAGCTCAGGAGGAATTGAATTTTCCAACTGTTCATTTTGAAGCGAAAGGCATTCAAGCCAATTGGGTGACACATCCTGAAATATCTGGAGGTGAAAATGTAGCTGTGCTTTTCAGAAATGTTTTTGAAGTTAATGAACTGCAGGAAGACTTCATCATTAATATATCAGCAGACAATCATTATTTCCTATATGTCAATGATAAATTTGTAACGCATGGACCTCAATTGAGCGATATTCGACATTGCAAATATGAGACATTAAATCTTAAAGATTATTTAGTCAAGGGTAAAAATGTAGTTGCAATAAAGGTGCTTAATTATGGTAAGCGCAGATTTTTAGGCATGCAGTCAATTTTTACCAGTTTGATGGTCAATGCCTGTACAGATAATGCATCATTGTTAACAACCAAAGGTGCAACTGATGGTTGGAGGTGCATGTAGATCTTTCTTATAAGCCATTGAAGTCAATTGGCGTGGAGATGGGGAAATATCAATTGTTGGTGGCTTTTACGCCAATAACCCCACTGACTTTGTAGACATGAATCTATATCCTACAGGTTGGAAGAAAAGTAATTTTAATCATAATCACTGGACAAAGCCCATATTCTTTGAAGGCGCGAGTTCTATGGGAGGCTCAATCGCATATTTACTAGAACCTAGAAATTTACCCTTACTCACTTGGAAAAGAGAAAGTAGCGCAGGCCGAATTGTGAGAGCAGATAAAATGAATAAACCTAACTTTCATCCAACTCATCCAATTATCATTCCGCCAAATTCAACAACTTCCTTTTTATTGGATTGGAATGTGGTGACGACGGGATATCCAGAGTTATCATTCTCAAAAGGAAAAGATACTGAGATAAAAATCAAATATGCTGAGATTTTATTTGCAGCTGATAAGTCGAAGGGAGATCGCAGTAATACAGAGGGTAAAGAACTTTTGGGATATTATGATATCATTATTTCTAATGGCGATACCAACCAGCTATTTATTCCAAATTGGATGCGAACATTCAGGTATGTAGAATTCGAAATTAAAACCACTTCAGAAGCATTAGAAATAAGTCGGTTTGCCAATAACCGATCTCAAACAATCATCGCATCAACAGCCACCTTCAAAACTGATAATGAATTGTACAATCAGCTGTTTGAAATCTGTAAAAGAACAGTAGATATCTGTACGCAAGATTATTTTTTAAGTGATGCTTATTATGAGACGATGCAGGATGTGGGCGATACAAAATACACGCCTTAACATGGCAATCCTTCAGTAGAAGTTATGATCATACCAAAAACGCCCTAATTCAGTTTAATCAATCTCGAGATGCAGATGGCAATATATTAGGTGCCTACCCATTGAGATCAACATTTATTTTTCCGACCTATTCTTTGTCATGGGTTGATCAGGTGGCGAACTACTTTAGAATAACTAGTGACACGTCTTTAGTCAGTGACTTGCAAGCAGGCATCATTCATACACTAGCTGGTTTTGAAAAAAATATGGATACAAATCACTTGGTTAAGAAAACGCCATATCGCTATTTTGTAGATTGGTACAGTGTGCCTAATGACGGCGGAGGTACAGCGACCAAGAATGATGGTTTACATTCTGCCGTCGTGAGTTTGCACTATGCATTTGCTTTACAAAATGCTGTTGACCTGATGGATGTTTTAGGAGATACAATAATGGCGAATCAATATAGAACGCGTGCAGCTGAGATAAAACAGGCTGTCTACAAGAACTGTTACGACATGGATAAATCAATATTTGCAGAGCGACCAGATAAATCAACATACGATCAACACACTAATATTATGGCCATCTTGACTGACGCCATCCCTGAAGTTCAACAAAAAGCATTATTGATAAAATTATTGGATCAAGAAGAGTTGTTGCAAGCAAGTTATTATTACCGATACTATCTTTTTAAAGCAGTAAAGAAAGTTGATGCTCAAGAATTATTTCACAAGGCGCAAGAGCCATGGGAGATTATGATAGATGATAATATGAGCACTCCGCTGGAACGTTTTGAGTCAAAGCCAAGACCAACAAGATCTGAAGTGCATCCATGGAGTGCTTCCCCGGCCTACTTCTATTTGACCTATTTGGCTGGCATCAACATAAATGAACGCAGCAAAATCATTAGTGTTAAACCAAGATTCGGTATTCTTAATAAAATGGAAGGGGAGATGCCAACAACTTATGGCGACATACAATTTAATTTTGAGAGAGATGAGAAAACATTTTTCATGGATATTAATTTAACTGATGGAACTTCAGGTATTTTGGAATACAACAATAGAAGATATGAGTTAGATGAAGGCACAAATACCTTAGAACTTAACCGCTAATACTTAATCATAAAATCAATGAAAAATATAAATGTATTGGGGCTGATTTTAACCCTATTTATCCTTTCTGCATTTGCAATAAATAATACCACTTTATGGAAAATTACTGATGACTTTGCAAGTAAATTCGAAACCAAAAAAGCAAAAGGCTCATTCGAGATATTCTCGGGAATGATCTACTTTGATGAAAATAATTTAGCGGAGTCAACTTGTGATTTATCGATTGATGTTGCTTCTATTAAAACTGGCAACTTCCTAAAAAATAAACATGCAAAAGGAAGTAATTGGTTTGATGCTAAGAACTATCCGACGATTCATTTTATCTCCTCTGGATTTAATCAGGCATTAGATGGGATATGAGGTTTCTGGTATATTAAAGATGCACGGTATGCGGCAAGAGATGACCATACCTTTTACATTCGATAATAATATATTTAAAAGTAGTTTTACTGTAAACAGAAGCGACTATAACATAGGCAAGACAACTGGATTACAGGGTACAGTTGGCAGTGATATTAACTTAGATATATCTATTCCAGTCACCCAAAATTAATTAAAGATAGATCCAGAATGATCTATCGAACTGCAGCACCAAACCTAGTCACAAAGGCTATATTAAAACTTCTTCCTGCTTCAAAGAAAGTATTCTGATTTCCTGGAGCACCTCTAGACACATGACTTCTATAAGTCTTGTCTGTAAGATTGGTCACGCTCAGAATTAATTTTGCATGAGGCATAGCACTGCTAAATTGGTGTACGTTTAATCCAGCTTTAAAATTAAAAACGCTATAACCAGGTGTTGTTATTTCATTTGGTGCTATATCCGTTTGTTCTCCAACAATAAGGACCTCTGGTCGTAAAAAGAATTTATTATTGACATCCCTAAAATGGACGCCGATCCATGTTTGCAAAGCAGGTATTTGAGGTAGTGGATTGTCAGTGACATTATTATTGCCATTGATCAAGGCGCCACTAATGAAGGCATAAGAAAGTGCATTAATTTTTGCTCTAGCATTCCATTCTAGTCCTGTCAAAGTAGCATCTCCAATATTTTGAAACCGCACAGAAGGTGCATCTGCAAAAGCCAAATCTTCTAATACAAAAAGGTCACTTAAGAAATTTTGAAAGAAAGCTGCTTCAAAGCTGAAAACGTCACTTTTATACTCGGCTCCCAATTCATAGAATACACCTCTTTCAGGATCGAGGTCAGGATTAGGGACTAAGAAACCAGCTCCTACTGCTGCGAAATGATACTTGGAGAATAGATCTGTTCCTCTAAATGAGTTGGCTAAGTTCGCAGTCAAGGAAAAGTTGTTTGAAGCTCTATACTTTAAGCCAATGTTTCCAGAAAGGGCTAAATCGTTATCAGATGTATTATCTTCATTATAAATATTTGCTATGGCTTCTATATCAAAAGGACCATCTTCGATTCTGGTTCTGACATTATCTAATCGGGCCGCAATCAATATGTCAAAATTGTCTCCGAAGTGCATCTCTTCGATAGCGAAAATACCGATACTACGGCTGTAAGAATCAGGTTGAATTTGTGTAAACGGTCTGTTGATTTCATTAACCATCACACCCATTGGATTAAATATTTGAATATTCAAATCTCTATGTGTCCCTATCCGATGTTCATTTAAAATATCGACACCTAATGTGAGTTTGGCATCATCACTTTGCCTAAGCGTCAAAAAGAATTTACCACCCATAAAGGGTACATCTACATCTAGCTCGACATCTATTTGTCTATTGACATTCATCGTCATTGGAAAAAAGACATTCGTTCGTTGATCTATATGTAAATCCTGTCTTTTAAAAAATATTCTAGCACCAAGACTCTCGATTTTGTCAGAGACATTTTTTGCATCATAACTCAGATTAATGCCTCGTTGTAAATCTGGATCAAAGCGACGGTCTACTCTGGGAGGTCCTGGAGCTCCAAGTCCACCTGGAAATCCAGCATCTTCATTTTTAAAATATTTGCCACTCAATTCAATTCGTTGATTTTCAGAAATCGAGTATCCTATATTAAAATCTATGTTTCTTGAATTAAACTGGCTGTTTTCAATTTCGCCTTCTGGCGTATTTGTGTTGTTGGCATTTCTTATTCCTCCACCGATTAGAAAATCAAAGCCATTACCTCGCCCTTCGACTTCAATTCGACCTCGAGTCAAATCATTGACAGACTGATATCCTCCATAAATACTTGCACCAAGTTTAAATTTTTTTCCGTATCCATTTTCAGCTTTTCTAGTAACAATATTGACGAGCCCCGAGACAGCATCACTTCCCCAAAAAGCAGAAGCTGGACCTTTGATGACTTCGATTTGTTCTATTTGAAATGGATCAACCAAGCTGTAGGATCTGATTCTACCACCAACGAATGGATTACCGTCAATAAGTATAGGTGCTCGCTCTCTTGACAATCCTCTAATTATGGGAGTAGTCGCCAATCCCCCATCACTTTGTCTAGTGACACCTGGTATGTATTGTAAAGCTTCAGTTGGTGAAACTGGTTGATTTTCTAGTATTTGGCGTTGACTCACTACCTCAATATTCAATGGAAGACGATCTGCAATTGTCGTGGACCGTGATGCAGAGACAACAACCTCTGAGACAGTAGTGCTCAACGTAGTATCACTTACTGTTTGTGCAAATACCGAATGAGCTAATAGACTAAATATGAAAAGAAGTGAGAATTTTAGGCAGTTAGAAGTAGGCATATTCCATGTTTTTTAAAATTAGAAAGAGCTTTCTAATTTCAAATTAGGAATTAAGTTATGATAGCCAAAAGAAGTCGCAAACTAATACTTAGAAAATATTTTCTATTTTATGAGGCTTTACAAATCTTTAGTTGAGTTAAGGAAGCTTATATTGTAATAATTACGTCGCTATTCAATAACAAAGTATAAAATTATGTCTTCAGCTAATGGTCATTTGTCTCTTATGCCAGATCATATCGAAGAGGTCCATGCATTTTGGATTGCAGGTGGGAGTTGTGACGGTTGTTCTATAGCAGCTGTTGGTGCGACTTCTCCTTCGGTAGAAGATTTATTAAGAGGTGTCCTTCCGGGCATGCCAAAGGTAGTGCTACATCATCCTGTATTAGCGGTAACTGCTGGAGAAGAATTTATTCATCCATTTAGACTTGCAGCAAAAGGAGAATTAGGTGCACCATTCGTAGTTATTTGTGAAGGTTCGATTATGGATGAGCGGATAGCAGCTGCCACTGGTGGTTATTGGTCAGGTTTAGGCGCAGATGAAGATGAAAATGGAGACCCTCAACCCATCCCATCATCTAGTTGGGTATCACGTATGAGTGAACATGCCGCAGCAATTGTCGCGGTAGGCACATGTGCGACTTGGGGAGGAGTCCCCGCCGCAGCAGGTAATCCGACTGATGCCGAAGGTGTGATGGATTTTCTTGGAGAAGACTACAGAAGTGCCTTGGGTTTACCAGTAGTGAATTTACCTGGATGTGCGCCACAAGGAGATAACATTACAGAGACGATTGCCGCAGTCTTACTTTTCTTACATGGGCTAGGGCCTCTTCCAGAGTTTGACGAATTAGGGAGACCTTCTTGGTTATTTGGAGAAACAGTACACAGAGGATGTACAAGAGCAGGCTTTTATGAAGAAGGAAAATTTGCAGAAGAATATGGAGATAAAGAATGTCTTGTTGAAGTTGGTTGTTGGGGTCCTGTGGTCCAATGCAACATCAATAAAAGAGGTGCATTAAATGGACAAGGTGGATGCATGAATGTCGGTGCTCCTTGTATTGGCTGTACCATGCCAGGATTTCCTGATGCTTTTGCCCCATTCTATTCGACACCTCCAGGAACGATAGTATCTTCAACACTGTCTCGAGTTACAGGTTCATTGATCAGTAATCTCCGGGAGATGACTATGCAATACCAGAACAGGACTGCTAAGTGGAATAAAGCTGGTCATGTGCCATCTGGTTGGGGTCATGTGAAAGAACCAAGCCCGATAGACAAAATAGCCCACTTCGCTTATGAAAAACTTCAGTTTAGAAATAGTCCAAAACCAGGTTCTAGAAAAAACTAATTGATCATGGATGACGCTACATTATACACGAATTATTTTATCGGTCTAGCCATTGCTGTTGTTGTCATTTTAGCAGCAGCGGTATTACTCTTGCTGGTGAGAGCTGCAGCAAAACGGATTCTGAGACTAGCAAAAGCTGCTCTTGGTTTGGTCGTTCAGATTAAAGAAAATACAAATTGCATTTGGGGTTTAGAGCAAACCAATGCAGTAGCAGTTGATATATTAGAAGGCGCAAAAGCAATTGAATCACATGCAGGACTTGTTGCAGAAGCGTTGCACGAGGCAGAATCAAAATAAAGAAATATGGAAACTCACATCATACTATGGATCGTTTCACTCGTCATCGGATTGGTGGTTATTGGAGTGGTTGGCTTTTTACTCCATCTGATTAAATCAACTGCCAAAGATATTGATGAAGCTGCAAGTCAAATCTGGACACAAGGAAAACTGACTGCAAATAATACGATCCAAATACCCATCTTCTTATCAAAAACCAATCAAGTCGTTGGTAATATTTTTACATCTGCAGTAAACATTATCAATGGATCAGCAGCTATCAAACAACATGCAGAAGGCTGTCCAGGATGTCCTCATTGCATTTTAGAAAATCATAAATCATAGATATGGAAGTCTTACTCATGCTCTTTACCATACTAGCTGTTGTACTTCTTGTCATTGTACTGGTCAAGTATCTACGTGCTATCATCAAACTTCTAATTTCTATCGGTGGTGCTGGAGACAGCTATCTTGCTAAATTGAGATTAGGTCTCAGGGCTATTGAGACAGAGACAGGACACCTTCCTACAGAAGTGACGAAGCTAAATAAGGCACTGTCAGATACAGCTGGAGGTTTAGTAGTAGTCAATGAAAATCTTGCAGGAACGATTACTGCAGTCACACAACAAAAAGTTTAATTTATGTCACAAGCTGTAATAATACTTTGGACAATCTTATTGGTCGTTACCGTATTGTTGTTACCACTCATCGTGAGTCTGCTACACAAGACCTGGAGGGCCAGTAGAAATATAGAACGGTATTTTAAAGAAATGTTAGAAGCAGGGTTAGGCATTGCTGGTAATACAGCACACATCTCTGCACTAAATGATACAATAGGTGTGGCTACAACCATGCTTGATGTTGCAGGAAATATAGATGAAAATGCTGCGACGATTAAAGGCGCACTTGGTGATAGAGCTGCCAAATTAAATTAACCATTAAAAGATTTGAACATGACTCCTTATGGATTATACATTGCTACATTAATTATCGTAGGCTTGGTTGTCGTCGTGTTAGTCGTCTACCTCATATTGATTATTGTCGCACTTCGCAAAGCTGGCACGCATTTAGAAAATTTGGCAGGTGGTTTACAACAGATCGTAGATGATGCAGAGCCTCTTGAAGGTCAGCTGGGGACGATTAATGGAGCTTTGTCACAGTTGCATGGTGGACTTTCATCAGTAGATAGTCATCTTGTCGATATTGCGAAAGTCTTAAAGTTGGTGTAATACAAATTGAATCTTACTAAGAAAATTTAAAGTAAAATATATGTGCTTCAAAAATCTTCCAATTGCATTTGATGAGCAAGGCAACGCCTACCTCAAAGAAGATATAGCCAATCCATATGAGTATAAAGTAGTCGATCTAGGTGTAGAGCAAGACAAGCTCAAAAGTCTGATGGAAAAGAATGGATTTATACGGAGTGTCGATTATGATCCCGTAACCAGAGTGGCTGGCGCATTAGCGTTTCACAGTGTCGTGGATCTTCAGGAAAAAAAGGTCTTATCGACTAATTCAATGGCGACACTCTTTAGAGGCTATGAGATTATCTTGAAAGGACGAGATCCTCGAGATGCGGCTTACATCAGTAGTCGAGCATGTGGCGTATGTGGTGGAGTACATGCCACAACTTCAGCATTGGCTATAGAAATGGCACTAGGAATAAAACCACCGCCACTTGGTATCGTCATGAGGAATATCCTTTTGGCAATAGAATATCTATACGACCATCCGCTGCACCTTTTCTTATTGAGTGGGCCTGATTATTCTGAAGAGCTGGTAGGTGCGACCAATCCAGAGTTGATCCCTAAAGCAGCAAATACAAAAGCAAAAAATAAAGCAGTCCATGGGTATGATACCATATTGGATATCATGAAAGACTTGAATCCACTGAAAGGAAAGTTATATCTGGAAGCATTGTCAATGACAAGAGTCGCTAGAGAAGCCTACGTTCAAATCGGAGGAAAATATCCGCATCCTCAGTCAGTTGTACCAGGAGGCATATCAGTAACTGTAACGATTTCTACACTTAATGAAGTGTACACTCGCCTTATAAAATTCTTTGACTATGGTCAAAAGACCACAGGAATATGGGATGACATTTTTGACTTCTTTTTAGAAGAAGATCCTCGATATTCACAGTGTGGCGTTCGTCCTGCGACCATGGCAGATACAGGTGTATGGGATCGTCCAGATTCTTACGACGGTACATTTGAGAATTGTGACAAATGGGGCAATGACCGTTGGTCTACGCCAGGTATTCTTGTTGACGGTGAAGTAGTTACCACTAATCTCAAAGAACTAAATGCTGGATTAGAAGAATTCGTAGAGCATTCATATTATGAAAAGTGGGATGGCCAGACATATAAAACAGATGCTAATGGAATGCCACTAAGTCCAAATCATCCTTGGAATAAGGATACCATTCCAAAACCTGGCAAACAAAGCTGGAGAGACAGATACAGTTGGGATACATGCCCAACTTGGGATCGAATGCCTATGGAAGCTGGAGCTTACAGCAGAATGTATCTGACGGCTAAAGCCCAACGTGCTCCTTCTAGTCCCTATTTAGAAAATACAGGACATAGCATGAAGATTAATGTCCCAAAATATAACCTCCCTGCTGCACAATTGGAATGGAAAATTCCAGAACACTGGAATGCATTTGAGCGAAATAGAGCAAGAGCTTATTGTATTCCGTATTCAGCAATGGTTGCATTTGAAAATTGGCAAATGGCCATGCAACTGATTCGCAATGGTGAGACAGCTGTGAGCACGCCATACGAAATTCCAAAAACTGGTACACAAATAGGATTTGGAGCTTGGGGAGCGGGACGTGGATTCTTAACACATCACTTAATTGTTCAAGATGGATTAATTAAGAATTACCAAATCATTACACCTTCTACGTTGAATGCTGCACCGAGAGCACCATGGGGAGCACCAGGCCCATATGAAGAAGCTGTATTGAACACGCCGATTCTTGAAAAATATGACAAACCAGAAGATTATAAAGGAATAGATATTCTCAGGGCGATACGAAGTTTCGATCCATGTATGCCATGTACAACTCACATCATGGCGAAGGATACGGATCACGTTGTTACCAGAGAAGTAACAACATGTGCTTGTGGAATCGAATAAAAAGACACTTATAGGTACAGTTGGTTACCACATATTGGGCAATCATTCGATGCCTCCCATGATGTATCCCCATCTTCAGAAATTGTCTTTGCCTGACTATGTCAAGGTTGATGAACTCAATTGGGGACCAGTGGCAGTCGTCCAAATGTTTGAAGCTGAAAAACCAGCATTTAAACGAGTTATTATTCTTTGTGCAATTGAAAGAGATCATCGTGACATCGGTGAGATAACCGTCTACAAATGGATGGGAGGTCTTCCTGATGAGGAGCAAATCCAGGCTTGTGTTGGTGATGCAGCAACAGGTGTGATTTCGGTAGAAAACCTTCTAGTGATCGGAGAATATTTCAAAGTTTGGAAAGATGAAGTATATTTAGTTGATGTCGAACCAGGCCCTGAAGTGGCCGGCGAACAATTGACACCAAAGATGGAAGCGCAATTACCTCATATTTTATCATTGGTGAGACAATTGGCGACAGGAGAATTAAATGAAGAAATCAAGTTGCAGTATCTACGAGGAGATAAAATATTTGAAGAAATAAACGTTTGATGGATCAAATTGAGAAGTCACCACTACGAGCCCTATTTTGGAAAGACGAAATCTTACAGATTTTGTATTGGATGGATGGTGAAGGGTTCGGAAAAGATGTGCCTGTGTCGCAAGTATTAGCCTTGCTCAATACTAATGAAGATAACCTGATCTACCATATAGATAAATTAACCAAAGAAGAAATATTGTCATCTCAGTCAGATGTCATCGATAGCCAATCTTTGATTGCCTTATCAGAATCTGCACGAAAAGAAGCTGGTACTCGATTTGCTGAAGCCTTTCAAGGATACCAGAAAGCAGGTCATGGAGAGTGTGGACCTGATTGTGAATTTTGCTATGGTCCCGATGGACAAAAATTAGAAAATTGTGTACATAATTGTGGATCTGCTCCACTTGTCAGATGAAAGAAGTTCTTTTTACAAATAAAGAATACAGCGATATGCTTGGACAACTTGATCAGTTGTTGCAAGATGCAGAGCAATTATCAGATGTGAATAATAAGGTCTTGATCTATCAAATATTGCAGCTCTTTGATTCGATACATCGGGAGCCACTATCTCGAATATTCAATGCGCTTGAAGAGAACCCAGCGATTAAAGATCAACTAGTCAAAGATCCAACGATATCCAAAATGCTTTCTCTATATGACATCATATCTGAAGATCAAGTCAATCAATACCAGGACGGAAGGTCAGTAGCTTTTATACAAGAAAATGATGTTACCTTCCTGAATCCACCCAAGAAAAAGGACTGGTTAGAATTGGGCGATATTGATTCATTTGAGAATTATAAACTGTACGCGAAGAATTATAAGAAGGTTAATTTTTTAGTTTCTCGAGTGGATTCGGATTTCTATGCTGTACAGAATCAATGTGATGGATCATTTCTACCTATAGATCAAGGTAGAATAGAAGACTACTTATTGATTTGTCCATGGCATGGATGTAAATACGATATTAGAACTGGCATATCGGTAAACCAGCCTGATAAAAATTTAGAAACCTTCCCTGTTGAAATAGAAGAAGGGAGATTATTAAAAGTTGAAATTGCATATTAAATAAACCAATGATTAGGATATTATTTATCATTATTTTAATGACAAGTTGGTTTGCTTGTCAAGACCAAAATGCCATAAGTGAGCGTGAGACTGTTCACCCGATGGACAGACTAGGCAATGATGAAGCGGGCGATATAATCCGTAAGGCAATAGCTTTTGCAGGCGGTTGGGATGCCTGGTCCTCAAAACAGAATTTTACATTTTATAAAGTCATCTCAAAAGTAGATTCGACAGGAGTGATCACCAAGAAAATCAAACAACTGCATCATTATAATATGAAGCCTGGATTTCAAAGTCGAATGACTTGGAAAGATAAAGAAGGTTCATACCTTATCGTCAATACAGGTAACGAAGCAAAAAAGTATAAAAATAAAGAGGTCTTAATTGATGACAAATCAAAGAAGGAAGCTTGGAATTCATCATTCGGTTCTAACTATGTCATCTCCATGCCTTTTAAGTTTACTGATCCTGGAACCATCTTGACTTACGAAGGCATAGATTCAACTACCTTGGATAGGCCCGTTTATTCCGTTAAAGTAGAATATGAAGAAGGTGCAGGTAGCTCAGGAGGTTATCATACGTGGTGGTATTATTTTGATGTAGATAACTATGATCTTGTTGCAAACTATCTTGATTCTGGAAATGGGTATTCTTTAACAACCTATGAAACATTTACTGAAGTAGATGACATTAGAATCCATGTCCGTCGGTTGAGTTATGCTTCAAACGAGCAAAAGGAAAAAGTAATGTTGAAGACGATATATGAAAATGAAGAAATGACATTTGATTCTGAGATTGATAAATCTAACTTTCAATTTTTATGAATATTCATGGAGATATATTGATCGCAGGTGTTGGGAATGAGCTTAGGCAAGATGATGCCTTTGGTATAGAATTCGTCAGAGCATGGACAAAGGAGATGCCCGAATATGCGAACATTACGACGATGGAAGTCGGGATAGCTGGCATCCACTTAGTACAAGAGCTGCATACTGGTTATGATATATTAGTGTTGGCAGATGCAGTTGATTATAAAAGAAATCCAGGATCTATTTCGATAGAGAGAGTGGAGAAGATTAGTGATATAGAAGAAATGGATTTGGATAAAAAAAGAGAATTTTTAGCTGATATGCATTACACTAATCCGACAAGGGCGATGATGTTAGCTAAAGCATTAAAGGTATTGCCGGCAGATGTTTATATCTTAGGATGTCAATCGGTGAAACATGATGATTTTGACTTAGGTATGAGTGATGAAGTGACAGCAGCAATACCGATAGCAGTCAAGCAACTTAGTAAATGGTTGCAATTGGAAGAAAAAATTGAGCTCTAAAAAACTAAAAATATTCTGTTATGAAAGAAACAGTAAAAAAGAAAATTCAGGATGACCAGCAAAAGAAATCTGGAGAACGAATTCCATGGCGATTTGGTCTTGAAGTCAAAGATTTAACTAATCCCATCTCCATCAGAAGAATCAGATTGGTTCAAGTCGGCTTGTTAGCCATGTTGATTGTATATGGTGCTTATTACACTTGGGAAAATTTTCTCAGAGCTCCGACAGGTTTAGAACTTGTGGATGAGATGGTAACAGCAGCAGGATCCATGGATGCTTGGAATGCCATTGAGTCAGGTCAGTTCACCAGAACTCAAAACGTCTATGGCGAAGATGGCTCAAGGCTATCTCAACAGATAGAAACGTTCTTCTTTGAAAAGACAGAAGACGGCTTGAAGTTGATGGTGAAGGCAATAGACAAGACTGGAAAAGAAATCATCATAAGCGAAGATAAGGAAGGATTTTGGGCAACTAAAAATGCACTGCCTGCAGATCCTAAAAAGACTTCAGGGGACTTGGGTATGATGTGTGATTCTAAATTTTGCAGACCGACTTGTGCTGCAGAAATGGCATTTTATAGATTCTCCATGCCATTTAAATTAAAAGATGGAGGTGTCCGTCCAGATGTGAATAATGTGTCAGCTTTTGGTTTATTAGACTGGAATCCCTTAGACAATATTGATATCGACAGCGAACCTCTTGTTTTAGATGTATCTTATAAGCCAACTGTCGGAAAAGACAAGTGGCGATTTTTGGTGAACCCAGAAACTAAGCTGATTCATAAAATGGAATATTATAACAAGTCAGATTTTGGTACCTACAGACCTGAAGAAATATATTGGTCGGATCATAAAACGGTGGATGGCATAACTTTTAGTCATAAGTGGACACGATTCTGGGGTAATGGTAAAGTCATGGATGAATATATCTACTCTGATGTCTCTTTTAGTAATGAGATTAATGATACATTTTTTAGCCGACCAGAAGGATTAGATTGGGCTTCTGTTAAATCACAAAACGATAACAATTGAAAATTGCAATAGCAGGAAAAGGTGGCGTTGGGAAGACAACCATTAGCGGTACGATCTGTCGTGTCTTGGCACAAAAAGGGGAACGGGTACTTGCCATAGATGGCGATCCTAATCCAAATCTGTCTGTGGTACTCGGCATCGATAAGGACTTACCTCCACAGAAGTCCTTAAGTACAGATATCATAGAACGAGTTGAAGAAGGTGACAGTTGGAGTTTTCGAGTAAAAATGCCATTTGATGAAATCCTAGAGACCTATGGTCAGGATGCTCCAGATAATGTCACGCTACTTATCGTAGGCAAACCAGAACAAGCAGGCACTGGATGCATGTGTGGCTCGCATACAGTCGTGCGCGAATTGATTCATTCTGCACTGACGTCAGAGAAAAATGCAGCCATGGTCGTCGATACAGAAGCTTCATTAGAACACATGAAAAGAGGGACATCAGAACATGTCGATAAGATGTACATGGTGCTCGAACCATATTATAGATCTCTTGAAGCTGCCGGAAGATTTGCGGACATGGCAAGACAGCTAGGCATCAAAGAAGTGGAAGCAATAGCAAACAAAGTGCGTACCGAGGAAGAGGCTGACGCCATTAAAGAATATTGTAGCAAGATCAATTTGCCGATAGCAATCATGGTCCCTTACGATGAGAATGTGACCGCTGCAGATTTGAAAGGAGTCTCGATCATGGACTATGATAAAGATTCTAAAATGATAAAAGCGATTGAATCATTTGTTAACGGACTTAATTAAAAAACGATGTGCTTAGCGATACCAGGTAAGATATTGAATATGGAAACAGGCATAGATACCGTATTCCAAATCGGCAAAGTATCTTTTGGTGGCGTGACCAAAAAAATAAATTTAAGCCTTGTGCCTGAAGCCAAAGTCGGTGATCATGTCTTGGTGCATGTCGGCGTTGCGGTGAGTGTCATTGATGAAGAAGAAGCCAAGAAAACCATGGCGTTTATAGAGGGGACTGGAGATTTGGATGAGATGTTTGATGAGATGATGATTGATAAGGAGCATGATAAGTGAAATTAAGAAGGAGGGGGCGCCAAGGCACACGAAGAACACAGAGAAGAAAAATGTAAACGATTATACTTCGTCATTTAATTCCTAATATTTCTTGGTTCCAGATGATAATAACGCTGAAAGCGTTGTAGCAATAACCATGGGTGAAACCCGTGGCAGAATAATAAAATAAAACCAAATTTGTCATGATTTTTTAGTAAAAATCATGACAAATTTATTCTTGATGATTTAACCTTCCAAGTGTGATGACAAAAATGGTTACGAAACTCCTAAGGGAGAATCTTACAAAATAAGCTTACTGAGATCGACCACCTCGTCATCCGCCCATAAGGCGGCTGCCACTCCTCCATCGGAGGAGAATTTTGCCCCGCTATATAATTTTTGGAGCATCCACCATATCTGCGCTATAACATCAATAATCAAAAGACGATGTTTTGTTTTAAAGGAAATTGCAATAAAATGAAAAAGGTGTAGAACACCCCCCTAATTACTCAACAAATTCTTCAAATTAGACAACTGAGGAAAAATAATTGCCTCATATTCCAACAAGCCATTCTCTGTCAATATTGGCAACAGATGATTCCAGATTTCTTCTTTAAATAAGCCTTCGTCGCTGACTTTCTTGCCAAGTACTTTTTGCTGGGTCATCCAAAAGGATATTGTCATCCAGATTAAACGTGAGGTAATTTGGTATTGATTATCAGATAGTTTTGGTTTGATGATTTCGTTTTTGACATTTAATTCTATCCATGTATAAATTTGTGCAATCATTCTGGAGATGGATTGGACTCGATGTTCTTGCAATTCTGGATAACATCGTTCTAATTCCAACACATCCAAAAAGTAAAAAGCATATTTATTGATGCTATGAAAGTAGTTTGATAATTGGTTGTCAAAATCTATCAAATAAGGAAAGGTCTTTGTATTGGACAGCAGCGAATTTATATCATCCTGAATGACTTGATCAATAGACTTAAGTAAAACATCTTTGGTCCTGTAATGATAGGCTAAGTTGCCTACACTAATTTCACAATAATCTGCAATGTGTTGCAACTTCACGTTAGGGAGTCCATTTTTATTAAATAAAAATATCGCCGCGTCAAGTATTTTTTTTTTCGTTCCTTTCATCTTAATCTATGGCTTCTGTCTGCTGCGTTGGAGTAAAAGAATCGAGTAATCGCTCTATCAATAAATCAAACTCTAATCGGCCTGCTTCTGTAAAGTGCGGTAATATCTGACTCCAGACCATCTCTTTAAACACGCGTTCGCTGTCTTCAGGGCTGCCATGATCTATGGGTCTGGTTAGATAGAAAGTAATGACCATCCAAATGGTATGAGCGATGATACTGTAATGATCATGACGAAGCTCTTTGATGAGGATGCCGTCTTTTTCATGTCTGAGTAACCAGTTGTGTATTTGATGAGTGATGTGCTCGGTAATTTCTTTTTGAATGGGATATTGTTTTGGATAGTTCCGTTTGAGTTCTAGCAGGTCAATGAAGAAAAAAGAGTATTTCATTAACAGATGATAATAGCGAGCCAACTGATTATCCAAATCCATCAATCCTGGAAATTCCTTTTGCTCGTCAATGATGGGTTCTAATAGTTCGTTGAGTTGGACGACGATTTCTTGGATGATGGCTTCTTTACTATAATAATGGTAAGCAAGATTCCCTACACTAATACCAGTTTGATCTGCAATGTGTTGCAGACGAACATTGACCAATCCATTTTGATTAAATAGATCAATGCTATTTTGGATGATTCTTTCTTTTGTCTTCATCTTGCTTCATTTAGCATATTCTTGGTAGTTGTTGTCCGACCAGCATATTGACTACGCGCTTGCCACCAATAGAACTTCTAATGATAACTTGCCGAGGATGAGTAGATACCACTTTACCAATAATGGCAGCATTCTGAGCATTGGGATCTGCTTTCAAATAGGAGACAACTTCTTCAGCTTGCTCTGCTTGGACAATAGCAATAAAGACACCTTCATTTGCCACATATAACGGGTCCAATCCTAGCATCTCACAGGCACCTTTGACTTGCGCCTGTATAGGAATTAATTTCTCATCGAGCTGAATTCCCGAACTAGAATCACGGGCAATCTCATTAAGGACTGCTGCAACACCACCTCGAGTGGGATCCTTCAAGAGATGAATGACTTCTCCAAATTTAGCGATAAGACCTTCGACGAGATTATGTAGCGGTCGCGTATCACTGAGTATATCCGTTTCGAATTCTAAGCCTTCACGGATAGACATAATAGCCATGCCATGTGTTGCGATATCATTGGAGAGAATGACGACATCGCCTTCTTGAACTCGACGCATGTCGATTGTGGCATTAGGCAAAATAGTACCGACACCAGTTGTATTAATGTAAATCTTGTCTCCTTTACCACGCTCAACAACTTTGGTATCTCCTGTCACAATTTTCACACCAGCAGCTTCGCTTGCTTCTTTGATGGAAACGAGAATCTCCCAAAACTCTTCCATTAAGAGCCCTTCTTCTAAAATAAATCCTAAGGATAAATATTTTGGTTTAGCGCCACACATCGCTAAGTCATTGACAGTTCCGTTAATTGATAATTCTCCAATGTTACCTCCAGGAAAGAAGATTGGAGAGATGACAAAGCTGTCCGTTGTGAAAGCCATTGGTCCTTGAAGATCAAAGATAGCACCATCATGATGGGTGTCTAATAAATCATTTTCTAATAACTTAAATACCCCTTGTTCTAATAATTGATTAGTCAGTGTCCCACCTCCTCCATGACCTAAAGTGATCTTATCAAAATCCAACTTTGGCATAGGACAAGACAGTGTCATTATTCTATTACTCATAAGACTTGTTTTCAGATAGTGGTTTCAAGAGCACGTGATGCTTGATGAAAATGATAGTATGCTGCGCATGCACCTTCCGAACTGACCATTGGGGCTCCAAGTGGAAATTCTGGTTTACATTTTTGTCCAAATTGAGGACATTCGATTGGCTTTTTAATCCCTTTTAATATTTGTCCTGCTATGCATTCACTATTTTCTTCCTCTGCAATTATGTCCACATCGAATCTGACATTCGCATCGAAATGTGCATAGGACTCTTTTAATTCATATCCACTTTTGGGAATATTGCCGATGCCTCTCCAGACTCTATTTTTTATCTCGAATACTTTTTCGATGGTTTCAATCGCTTTTAGATTACCACCTGCACGCACCACTCGACTGTATTGATTTTCTAGGTGGTATTCACTTTTTTCTAATTGTGCAATAACCATATATATGCCTTGTAATAAGTCAACGGGTTCGAATCCAGTGACGACAATTGGGATTTTATATTTTTCTACAATAGGTCCATATTCTGAGATTCCCATAATGGTACAAACATGGCCAGCAGCAAGAAACGCATTGATACTACTTTCCTCATCATCCATCACCGCTTCTATGGCTGGCGGCACCAGAACATGAGAGGTGAGAATAGAATAATTATCAACATTCAATTGTTGTGCATGAATCACTGAAAGGGCATTAGCAGGTGCAGTCGTTTCAAATCCAACTGCAAAAAAGACAACTTCTTTGTCAGGGTTAGCTTGTGCTAAAGTCACTGCCTCCAAAGGAGAATATAGAATGCGAATATCTGCACCATTGGCTTTAGCATCAAGTAGGCTTCGTTTAGAACCAGGTACTCGTAGCATATCGCCAAAAGAACAGAGGATGACATTTTTTTCCTCTGCTAAAAAAATAGCTTTATCAATGAGATGAATTGGTGTGACACAAACTGGACATCCTGGACCGTGAATCATATTGATTTCTTCAGGCAATAATTCTAATATGCCATGCTTAACTAAGCTATGGGTTTGTCCCCCACAGACCTCCATTATATTCCAATTTTTGGTAGTTATTTCACTAATTTTTTGAAGATACTTTTGAGCTAATTCTTCGTCTCTGTATTCTGATAAAAACTTCATAGTAACTGACTATTGATCCTTTCAATTTAAGCATTTTTTAGCCGTCTTTGCTGTATTTGATAATAAATCAGTTGACCAAAAGAGATATTCTCATCATTAGGAGAAAGTTCTTCATGGAAGTAAAGTTTGAGCGAATGATCAAGCCGAGTGATCAGTAAATCTACCAGTAAGCTGTTTTGGAACACTCCTCCGCTGAAAGCAATCGTCGTGCATTTTTGCTCTAGTGCGATATAGGCAATCCAATTAACTAGAGTCAAATGAAATTTAAATGCAATCAATGCCTTCGACAAACCATCCTTGATGTCTTCAATAATCAGTTTAATTAATGCTGATGAACTGATTGCATTTTTAGACGGATGAAAATAGTAGCATGCTTCATTGATCAATGTGTTATCTTCCTTCGTATATCGTCGAGCGTGAACTTCCAATAACATAGCAGCTTCTCCTTCATATGATTGCTTATCTATAATACCAAGCAGGCTGGCGACTGCATCAAACAAGCGACCCATACTTGATGTTTGTAGTAAGTTTTCATTTCTAATAATCTGAGTATAATTGTGCCATTCAGATTTTGAAAATTTTGATTTAATTAGATCAGCTGCTTCTTCTATGGTATAGCAAATCGAAAAGGCAGATAGTCGTGGCTCTTTTGCCATTTTATCACCAAGCATATGTTTATAATACGGAAGATGGGTTACACGATTAAGGCGATGATCTTCGTAAATGAAGAACTCGCTACCCCATATACACCCATCAGATCCAAGACCGGCACCGTCCCATATCACACCTAAAATTCTATCTGCAGTGTTCAACAAATTATGTTCGCCAATGATTGCGCTAAAATGTGCAAGGTGGTGCTGAACATATTGAATAGGTATCTGCCATTCTTGTGCATAGGAAAGCCCCAGCCGACTCGATTCATATTCTCTATGATCGTCAGAGAGAATAAGGTTTGGTTTAACACTGAGCAATTTCAGTAAATGATAAAGTGTTTTCTCATAATTTGACTTAGCAGCATAATGATCTAAATTGCCTAGATACTGACTGATGTAAACATTTGTATTGTTTAAAATACCAAAAGTGCTTTTTAGTTGAGCACCTGTAGACACGATACTTTCATTGGACCAACTAATATCAGCATTGATGTATGTCGGTGCCATGCCTCTTGATCTGCGCAGTATGATTCTTTGTTGATGAGTTTCAGTAAATGTTACGACACTATCATCCTGCGGAATGACAATTTCTCTATTGTTCATCAACAAGTAATCAGCTATTTCAGAAAGTTCTTCAAAGCAGTTTTCGTCTTGATAAGTGATTGAGCTGTTTGAGATATTGCCGCTTGTGGCGATAATAGGCCGTTGATATTTCTTTAACAGTATCTCAAAAAGAGGTGCATAGGGTAACATAATACCTATATGATCAAGCTGTCCGCAAATACTTTGAGTTGTACTGTCATGGTTACTAATGGGTGTCAAGACGATAGGTGAAATATGTCCAGTCAATGATGTTATGGTTTTAGCTGAAAGCTCAAGATGCTGTAGAGATTCAAGGGTAGGATACATCACAGCCAGTGGTTTCGTAGGCCGATGTTTTAATTTTCTGAGTCTTTGAATCGCGCTTTTCTGAGTCGCATCACAGGTCAACAAATAGCCTCCTATACCTTTAATCGCAACGATCTTTCCTGCTTCCCAGTAGTGGATGATTTTATCTATAATTTGACCGACATCAGTTGAAATTACTTGTTGGGCATTACTGAATAAAGATAGTGTAATGGCACATGTAGGACACGAATTCGTTTGTGCATAATATCTCCGATCTGTTGGATTATAATATTCTGCTTTACAAGTATCACACATCGTGAAGTCATTCATTTTTGTGCGAATTCTGTCATATGGTAACTGCTCTATGATCGAATATCGAGGGCCACATTGACTACAAGATGTGAAGGCATAGTTGTGTCTGTAATTATCTACAGCCATTACATCTTGTCGGCAAGCAGCGCATAGATTGATGTCTGGGGTTAGGAGTAAATTGGCATTAGAACTTGTATTATCATGGATGATTTCAAATGTTAAAAATGCTTCTTTGGTGATTTTTGATAATTGAACTGAAGTAATTCGCGCTAATGGAGGCGGCTTTTCCTCAGTGATTTGTGAAGTGAAACGATATGCATCTTCTGTCGTCGCATTAAATACGATGTGCAAACCGTCAATATCATTTTTCACCCAACCTTTGAGCTTCCAATGCTTTGCAGCAAGATAGACATGTGGTCGAAATCCAATACCCTGTACTAAACCGCTGACATGTAAATGCCAAGTACTTTGTAGGTCACGATTCATTTATACCTTTTCTATATTTATCAAGCCATTCAAATAATGCCCTTAAACAAACCAGAAAAAATATCTACGACTTCAGCTGCAGCCAACTCTGGTCGCAGTGACGTATCTGAAATACCAGAAACCACTTTTGAAATGTCATGATCTACTTTACCTGTTTGACTCCACGTCTGTTGCGTTGGAGCAGATAGATAAGCAGAAAAATTGTGGTGCCCTGATCCAGGTCGTTCACCAATAATATGTATGATTCCTTTTGCTATTTTAGAATTTGCGTCTTGACCGAACAATATTTCTCCACATTGATAACCCGCTCTGACTCTACCGTGGGTGATGACAATAGCTTGCTTCGCTACACGATAAACCTTTTCTTTAAGTGTAGCCCGAAGCTCTTTTAAAAATGGAAGCACATGACCTTCGTCCATTAAGGCCTTGGCATTTAGGCCATCAGAAATGATGATCTGTACATTAGGAATATCTCCATCCCATGTTTGACGAAGTCTACGTAATTCTTGAATGGCTGATGCATGTAATTGTTCACCAGAAGAAGGATGGTAGACATAGTCTTTGCGATCTGTTGACTGGGTTTGTATGTGAATTGCTTCTGGAATTTTAGTAACAAAGGCCGGTGTCATTTCCGTCCACAAACTCAACTTCGCATCTTCATACAGATAGCGAACTTCCTCATCGAGATCGGCTGGCAGGTCCCAGATGTTTTTACCATATCCTTTTGCAATCGGCACACCTCGCTCTCGAATTTCATTTATGATTCGCTCTCCTTCTCGATAGATGATCGATTTAGATCGGGTATCGTTTTTAGCCAAACGATATTGATAATACACCCATGTAGGATCACCAAAATGTTCTGTTGGTTTGCCCAGTCCATCGATCACATTTAGCTTTTGAAAAAAGGCCCACATCGCGTCGTTAACCTTGTATCCAAATTCTTCTCTAATTCTAACATGATTATTGAATGCTGTTGTTAGGTAACTCAACATAGGATCATTCTTCGTCGGCAAGGCCATTAGGTAAGCTGGATTGGCAGGCATGATCTGCTCAATACACCAATCCAAATCATCGAGAGTCACATCCATATGTAGTGTAGAACAAATGTCCAAGCCTATGGTCAGGCCATGTAATTTGCCCATAGCCGTATCTTCTAAACAACAGCGGACTAATTGTTCTTTGGTTTTAAATACTTCTGGCCCTATAAATCCAGCCACATCATTCACGTGCATCCAAGGTGCATGTTCAGGTGGACGACCTTCGCTTACTTTTTGTTTCAGCGCCCGGATAAAACCATATTTGCGGGACTCATGGATGACCATGTCAAACCCTTCACCGTGACCATTGGTAAAATCTGCACCTTGTCCAGTCTCTGCATATAATCCATACCGCCCTTGCCGTTGCGACAGATGATCAAACATTTTTTCAATCGTAACATCAAAGGTCTGATTGGCCTTTATTGTCCCTGCCAAACTTTGAAACCAAATACCTGTTGTCCCTGGCTGCTTTTCTTCTACCTGCGCCTGAACATCAATATGTGACAAGACACAATTGGGCAACACGTCGGCTAAGCCAAAAGTAGTAATGATGTCAAATAAAACAGATTCGATACGAGCCACTGATTCTGTGGTGCTCGATACTGGGTTGGTTCCCAAGACTAAATCTCCTACCGCATAGGACCACCCACAGAATACTTGCATCATAATATCATCGACGTGATCTGTCGGAGAGTTGGGTTGTATCCTAGCGCCCATATAGCCTTTGCTCCCGATCTGACTACCTGGCAATGGATTAAATATTTTTTGCCCTACAGCGATCAATTCCTGATTACTCATCAATTTCACCATGCATCCGATGACATCACTGGATAAGCTTTGCGTGATTTCTTTTACTGCTGGTTCCGATTCACTGAGAATAAATGCTTTCAATTCTCCCATTGTCCATTCCACAATAGAATTATTTTCTACACTTGTATTTGTAATTAAATCATAAAGTTCATCTTGAAAGAGAGGTCGATCATTAATTTCTTTAATACTTGTTGCACTCAACAGCTGCCTTGCTAATTGTCGATGTTCTTCATCTTTGGCAGCAACCTTAAGTGTTTCATCTCCTTCCTTGAATGGATTTGCTGCACCGATTAACCCTCGATAATCAGTCAAATCAAATTTGCCTTGAGTCCGCACCAGATATTGGACAATACTCTCTGCCGTCTTGCCTTGAGTTAAGTTTGATATACTGCCCATTTGTTCTTTTTGAGAAATGATGGATTGACTTTGGCAACCAAAAAGCAATAAGCCAACGCCAGCCAAGGGAGCTTGATGAATAAATTGCTTGCGGTTGATTTTTTTCATTAGATAAAGCTTACGTCTTTGAGCAGTAGTAAGATATTAACTTTTGGTGGAAGTATATGTAAAGCTGGTTATTAGAATGACATCATTCTAGACTTTAAAAACATTATAAGTCTTTCTATAAACATCCAAAATTCATATAATCCTAATATCATCTAATCCTAAAAATCATAAGTCTGATAGTGAAGGGAAGCTATGTTATTTGAGGGCTTTGTCCTAAAAGCAATACGATTGAATCAAACTTAGTTTTATTGCTGCTTTTTTAGCCAAACGGTTGATCCTTAGAGGGATATCTAGTATCAGTAAACGCACTACTACAAATTGGGATGACATCATCATCAAAAATAAAGTATTTGACCGTCTAGCTAATTTGGTACCAGCAATCGTGCTTTACTTAACTGTCTCTATTCCTCTGGCAGGTTACGATTGGCTCCTTACTTTGATCATCGGTGCTTTATCCATCTATATGATCATCATGGGCATCTTAGCTTTAGATGCTCTTCTAAATGCAGCCTTTTCGATTTATAATGGTTATGAAATTTCTAAAGAGATTCCGATAAAGGGGTTTATTCAAGTCATCAAATTGGTATTATATTTTGTGGGTGGGATATTTATTGTATCCATCATACTGGGTAAATCGCCTATCTATCTGTTTAGCAGTTTGGCTGCACTTACCGCAGTCTTGATGTTTGTCTTTAAAGATTCTATTTTAGGTTTTGTAGCAGGCATACAATTGACAGCAAACAGGATGGTGGCCAATGGAGACTGGATAGAAATGCCCAACTATGGTGCTGATGGAAATATAGTGGAGATTGCGTTGACTACAGTAAAAGTCCAAAACTGGGATAAAACCATTACAACAATTCCCACTTATGCTTTGATCAGCGAATCGTTTAAAAACTGGCGAGGCATGTCCGAAGCAGATGGCCGCAGAATCAAACGATCTATCAGCATTGATATGAATACTGTTCAATTTTGTACAGAAGAAATGTTGCATCGCTTCAGTAAAATCCAATACATCTCAGAATACATAGAAAAGAGGAAAATAGAATTGCAACAGTATAATGAAGAACGAAATGTTGATCATTCCAATCCTGTTAATGGTCGGCGGTTGTCTAATATTGGTATTTTCCGTGCCTATGTGGAAGCCTATCTAAAAGCCAATCCAAAGATTAATCATGACATGACGTTCTTGGTGCGTCAGTTGGCTCCGAGTGAAAACGGTGTACCAATAGAAATTTATGTCTTCAGCAAAGACAAGGTTTGGGCAAATTATGAAAACATACAAGCTGACATCTTTGATCACATTATGGCCTCCATACCTGAATTTGATTTGCGCGTATTTCAAGGGCCTAGTGGTAGAGATTTTAATAAACTAATCAGACTTTCTTCATCAGTGTAAAGTTGACTATAGATTGGAGATTGTATTGTTCAGCTATGAAGAGCATTGTCAGATGCTATGCCTATTTTACTTCAATACCTAAGCTTCTTTTAGGCTGCTAGTTGTATGCTCAAATTCTTAATATTTAATAGAACCAAAGTTGATATCATGCTAAAAACCCTATTCCTTGTTGCATTTTTATTTACCACTATTGGATGTGACACTGATGTATCAAATAAAAGCTCTATTTCCAATGCAGATAAAAAGTGGGAATTCGAAGGATTCGAAAAAGTAGATAGCCTTAATCCCATTTTAAATCCAACAAAAGCTTTGGTCTTTACATGTCCACTAAGTAACACACAAGTCAATTGGGAAGAGAGAAATGTGCTCAATCCTTCAGCGGTTGTCAAGGAAAATAATATTTATTTATTTTATAGAGCACAGGATATCAGTGGGACATCAAGAATAGGTCTGGCGATCAGTTCAGATGGACTTCATTTCATAAAAAGTAAATCTCCTGTATTCTATCCTGCCAATGATTTCATGAAAACATATGAATGGAATTTTCAAAAATTTGCGGACGATTTTGTTTTAGAGGACTGTATCAATTGTTTTGACGGGGTAGAAGACCCTCGAATTGTTGAATCAATAGACGGCAGATATATCATGACGTATACTTCATATGATGGCAAAACAGCGAGACTAAGCATAGCTTCATCAGCGGATTTACGATCTTGGACTAAACATGGCCTAGTCCTAAAAGATGAAAAATATAAAAATCACTGGTCGAAGTCAGGAGCTATTGTGGTGGAAGTAAAGGGTAATCAAAATATTGCAAAAAAAATAAATGGTAAGTATTGGATGTATTATGGTGACACCAATTTATTCATAGCTAATTCTGACGATCTTATACACTGGGAAGTCTGTACGAGTGCAGAAAATGAAAAGATGATTTCAGTGTTGTACCCACGAGCAGGATATTTTGACAGCAGATTAGTCGAGCCAGGTCCATTTGCAATCTGGAAAGAAGAAGGCATCTTATTAATCTATAACGGAAGCAATGCAGCTAATTATAATGACACCAACTTAGTTAAATTCACTTATGCTGCAGGTCAAGCCTTATTTGATAAAAATGAGCCATATAAATTAATAGACAGAACAGATGGTTATTTTATTCATCCTGATAAAGATTATGAAAAAGTTGGAGAAGTTAATGAAGTTTGTTTTGTAGAAGGATTAGTCAACTTTAAAAACCAATGGTTTCTTTATTACGGAACTGCAGATTCTAAGATTGCTGTAGCAGTGAATGATATGTCATTTGCTAATCAGTAGAGGTTTTAATAAATTGGCTCAATAATGTGTCCATCAATTGATGTGAACTCACAATTAAAAGCTGTAGAAACAGCTCAGATGACAATTATTATAAGATATTTGAAAAACAGATAATCCGATTTAAAGACAATATGAACCATTGCAAAACATGTCATAAACAGTTCATGAAACAAGCTTCTTATTGTCAGTATTGTGGAGCAAAGCAGCCTATCAAACGCCTCACCGTTCGCAGTCTATTTCAGGTTTTCTTTGTAAGATTCACCAGTCTTGATTTTGCTTTCATCAATACAACTAAGTGGTTGATCATCAATCCTAAATTTGTGACAAAAGGATACATTCGCGGTGTCAGGAAATTAATTAATCATCCAACAAATTATGCATTAATTGTCATCAGTCTTTATGGGATATTCCAATTAATCTTTTCAGATTTTTTGGACCTGCTCACACAAAATAATTTTGTGAGTAGTATTCAAGATGGATTCAATCATAGCTATAGTGAAGGCAATGATACAGAATTAGGAGAATTTGATTCTGTGTTTAATTGGTTGCAAACCAGGAGCCAGTTTTTAGTATTTTCCATCATCCCTATGCTGGCTCTTTTTTGCTATTTATTTTTTAAGAAGAAGTCTAAGTATAACCTTGCAGAACATCTAGTGATTGCTCTGTACGCTATATCATTATCTCTGCTAATCAATGTAGTCATCGGAGTTTTCTTTGCACCCTTCAATACCAAAACTGCTGTTATGCAATACAATAGTATCACTTCTGTCACGGCTATTGTAGCTGTTGTTTGGGTCTATCAGCAAAGTTTAAAAGGTGCCATATGGAGAGTTATTCTCGCCTTACTATTGTCATTTTTTATCACCTTGACTTTGATCTCAATTGCAATAATGGTGTATATATTTTTTAGTCAATAGCTTATGCACAAAAAGTCAAAATTAGATTACTCAATAATAATGTCTACGTTCTTTGAGGACTGTATCCTCAAAACATTACGATTGAATTAAGCGTATTAATCTGAGAATTAGCAGTTTAAATTGAAATTCCATTTGTCAAGACTTTAACCAAAAATCCCCAACCAAAGGTTGGAAGGCGCCAAATGGAACACTTTCCTCTAAAAACAATATTCTTCATAGTATAAATTTGTCATGATTTTAACCAAAAATCACACCAAATTGCATCTTCGCTAATTATTATGCCACGGGTTCCCCCCGGTGGCTATCGTAATTTGATCCCTCTGGGATCATTGAATCATTGTGAGTATTGCTTTCAGTTATATAGCGGGGCAAAATTCAGCACCGTTCTTTGAGGACTGTGTCCTCAAAGCAATACGATTGAATCAGAATTAGCAGTTACAATTTAATTTCCATTTGGCATGATTTCCGGAGTTTGATAGGCGGCATACTTTGCGTTGGGTTTTGTGTCATTGGCTGTATGCTGTCCTCATCTATTGTTACTCACTGTTTTCATTTATCGTAGTGATACCGGCATTGCAATATTATACACTTTTGACTCTTACCTTTTACACCTTCAATTTTGTAAACAATACGGTGTTCTCTATTTATTCTTCTTGACCAACAACCCTTAAATTCATATCGCAACTGTTCAGGTTTTCCAATTCCTTGTGTAGGAGTTCGTTTAATAGATTTTATCAGATCGTTAATTCTTCTAACTACTTTTATATCTTTTTCAATCCAGTAAACTAAATCCTTCCATCCAGTTTCAGTAAACTCAATATTCATGATAGGATTTCGTCTAAATTTACTTTTCGAGTCTTTCCTTGTTTCAGTTCATCCAAAGACTTTAATAGTTTCTTTCTATTTGATTTTGAGTTTAGTAAGTATTCGGTCTCAATAATTGAATTGTACTCAGCGATAGACATGACCACTACAGCTTCCTCTTCAACGTTATTTCTTGGAATAATAATAATTTCTGAATTCTGACTTACTTCATCTAAATGAGTCTTTAAGTTAGATCTAAAATTTGATACAGTAACGGATTTCATAATTTCTTATTTGTACGCTATAACGTACAATATAGCATTTAAGTTCTATGGTGACTAACTTTTGTGATTTTTTTATAAAATTAGATATTACCATGTTTTGGAACTCGATGGTATTTCTCCTTTGGATTTTTAAATAGTGAGTAACGGACGTATAATTATATCCTCTGTAGCGACGAAGGAGCTATGGAGTGATATATAGTGTTCTATGCCGTATTCAGTTCTTCTAAAATCATTGTCTTTAATTCAAATAGCAACCATATTATACAAATTCCAATTCCGAGAATTGATAAAAATCCAAGTATATTAATAGTTATTAAATTGCCAGAAACGAATTGAGATAACATTGGTATTAATAACCCTGCTACTAAAATCATTAGCATCAGATTTGTAACCATTCTCATATTTGGCGTTATGTATTCAGAATTATACTTAGTAAGTTCAACCATCTTTTCTAATACATCTGTTTTAATATTCCCGCTTAGTTCACCTATTGTCTTATGGTCAATAATAGTTGTGGAGTTGTATTTTGGATCCAATTTTTCTAATTGCGATCGCATTTTATCAGTATAGTAGCTATGATTCAATGTAACCTCATCTAATGTTCCCACCGTATGTTTGGCATATTTGTAATCAAAATAGTACCGTAATTGATTAATAACATGATCATACCATTCAAGGACCACCTTAGGATAAATAATTTCTGCTTTAAGATCAAACTTCCAACCTTCATATCTTTGCGTCATAAGCTGTTCCATCATATAGAAAAGAAGCACCCTTAATGAATTGAAACTTTTGTCATTGTTGAACTTTTGTTTTTCTTAATAGCCTTCAAATATATCAACTTCAAGCACTCGATAGTTTACCTTTGGATGCTTATGCCGAGCAATTGAAATTTCACTTTTGTTTTCCAGAAATCATCTGTAGATAAAACATAAAATATAAATCTTCTATAACCTGTGAGTTTATCAGAATAGTCGGCAATTATTTTTTGATCCTCTATTTTCTCTTTTCTTACTTGGAATAGTTTGGCAAAAAGGTATCCAATAAAAATTGTTAGCAATACAGCTGAAATTCGAATCAATGAAATAAGTTCGATTGGTTTATTGCTTAAGTAGTTATTTCTTACCAATACATACAATAAGATACTATAGGATATTATTGCAATTAATTTTAACAAGTTGTCCATTACGTATCTTACGATTTTACTCTCCTTTGTCTTTTTAGAATTTCTTTTTTGTCTTGGCACGTTAAATTGGGATGTAAGATTACCTAACGTCCATATTACGAACAAGACTGTTATAAGGCCAAAAGCCCCAATAATTAATATGATGATTTCTTCCAGTTTCATTTTTTTTTATGGCATAGAACTCTGAAATAACATTAGCTAAGAATAAATTTTGCACGATTTTTATGAAAAATAGCGCCAAATTTGACTTAATATCTACCACACCGCCACGGGTTTCACCCTTGGCTAACATAATTCGATCCCGATGGGATCATTGGTTCATGCTAATTGCCTAAAGTTAAATAGCGGGGCGAAATTCAGCTCTACGGAGGGGTGCAGGCCTTTGGACGGCGGGATGGTTTTTATTCGCATTCGTTCGGAGATCTTCGATTCAGAAGCCAAACTGAGGGAAAGGACCTGTCTTCAGACTCTCTGCTCCTCTTGCCTGATTAAGAAAAGGCTCACGCAATTAAAGCTTCATAAGCAGATGCTTCTAGTAGTTCGTCTAACTCCTCAACATTAGAAATCTGAATTTTTACAATCCATCCTTTCTCATAGGGGTCTTCGTTGATAATACCAGGGTTATCGCCTTCATCTTCATTTAATTCAGGATTGAATTCCAATATCTTACCTGACACTGGCATAAACAAATCAGAAGTTGTTTTCACTGCTTCAACAGTCCCAAACACTTCATCTTTTGCTATCTCTTCCCCTACTGTATCAACTTCGACATAGACCAATTCTCCCAATTCTGATTGGGCAAAATCAGTAACGCCTATGGTTGCCGTGGTTTTATCATCGCTGATTAATATCCACTCATGCTCTTTTGTATAACTTAAATTTTCTGGTAGATTCATTACTTATGCATTTTCTTTTACAAATGATTTGATCGCTTTATAAGTCATCGACTTAGGTCTCTCTAATGGGAATCCAAGTGCTCTAGACCAAACAAGCTGAGACAAGACACCCAACGCTCTTGACACACCAAACAGCACTGTGTAAAATGTATATTCTTTTAGACCATAGTGCACTAGGATTGCTCCTGAATGTGCATCAACATTTGGCCAAGGATTTTTCACTTTACCCAAGGCTTCTAAAATCGGTGGTACGACTTCGAATAATTGCCAGACAATATTTACATAAGTACTGCTCTTGATGTACTCTTCTGCAAATAAACGCTGGGCTGTAAACCTAGGATCTGGTTCTCTTAAGACTGCATGTCCATACCCTGGAATCACTCTACCATTGTCTAGTGTCTGTTGTACAAAACCAGCGACTTGCTCATTGGTAGGTGTATCAGTCCCTACTGTTTCTACCAATTCAAAAATGAATTTGATCACTTCTTGATTAGCCAATCCGTGTAATGGCCCTGCAAGAGAACACATACCTCCTGCCAATGATAAATAAGAATCACTCAAAGTCGATCCAACAAGGTGTACCGTGTGAGCAGAAGCATTGCCTCCTTCATGATCAGCATGAATGGTTAGGTAAAGTCTCATTAAGCTTTTAAAATCGTCGCTATCTGAAACACCGAGCATGTGTGCAAAATTACCAGCCCAGTCTAAAGAATTATCTGGAGCGATGTGCTCACCATTGTGATAGGTCTTTCTATAAATATATGCAGCTACCAATGGTAACTTAGCAATCAAATTCATCGCGTCTTCAAAAGTTGCATCCCAATAATCAGCTTTTGACATTCCTTCAGCATATCTTTTTGAGAAGACACTTTCTGATTGCAATGAAGATAAGGCGGCAATCAACTGTGTCATCGGATGTGTTGTATCCGGAAGATTGTCAAGCAAATCATAAGTATGTTGAGGGATCTTGTTTCTTTTTTCCCATTCATCACTTAACCAATTCACTTCTTCTTGTGTCGGAATTTCATCTACAAGCATCAACCAAAACAGTGCTTCAGGAAGAGGTTCTTTATCTCCCTCTCTTTTTGGAAGCTTATCTCTTAGTTGAGGAATAGAAAGTCCCCTAAATCTGATTCCTTCATTTGGATCAAGCTTAGATGTTTCCCAAATCATGCTCTTGACACCTCTCATGCCACCAAAGACTTGCTTGAGTGTGACTTCATCTACTTTTGTATCTCCATGTTCTTTTAGGTATGCTTTAATTTCAGTACGTAGAGCTGAAGATTTTTCGAAGAATTTTTGCTTAAGTGAATTCATTAAATGTTTGTAAAAGTTAATGGAATATAACGCTTGCAAAGCTACTATTTTTAAAGGAAAAATTATTGTGTCAATATCTTAATCTATCAAAGGATCGCTTTCACATATTTTATCTCAAAAAACAAGCGTTACATTTAACAACATGGTTATCATACAAGGTGTTCTCATAAGTCGAAGTTTATTTGCAAAATCCTTTGTTTGCAACATTACAAAATGTAAAGGTGCTTGCTGTTGGGAAGGTGATTTTGGTGCCCCACTGACAGACGAAGAAATTGATCAAATAGACGGTGACTTGGAGACGATTCTGCCATCCCTACCTGAAGCTCATCAGCAACGAATCCAAGATAAGGGTTTCCATACGTATTATAGAGGCATGAACGATACTGGCACCGAATTAATGCCAGACAATGCCTGTGTGTTTATGACGAGAGATAAAAATGGAATTGCTCATTGCGGCATCGAACAAGCCAACAACCAAGGGAAATCAAGTCTACGTAAACCAATCTCTTGCCACCTGTACCCTATCCGGATGAAGTCAAATATCCAAAATGGATTACAACACATGACTTACAATCAATGGGACATTTGCAACCCTGCATGTCAACTGGGCGAAGAATTGAAAGTCCCTGTCTATCAATTTCTAAAAGAAGCGATCATTCGTAAATTTGGAGAAGCCTTTTATGAGGAAATGGAAGCTGCAGCGAGGCATTTGGATTTAAGGAAGGAGGGAAGATAGAGGAGGAAGTTAGAAGGAGCGAGGGGTCAGGGGTCAGGGGCGAGGGGCTGAAAAGTTGTGAGATGTGAGTTGAGAATGGGAAGAGATTTGATGCTTCATGTTAATAAGTATACATACAATACGCTAGTTTTCTTCGCTAATCCCGATATTTCTATATTTTACGTGTCGAATGAAACATTAATTATCTATGAATAAGACTGCAAATCAGCCTTTTGCTGACCAACCCCAGCTCTGGGGACACCCTGTTGGACTTTATGTGTTATTTTTTACTGAGATGTGGGAGCGATTCTCTTATTATGGAATGAGAGCTATTTTAATTCTATATATAACTGCAAAGACCATGGATTCCAATCCTGGAATGGGTTGGACTAATGGTGAAGCTTTAAAGCTTTATGGCTTGTATACCATGCTCGTTTATGTGGCTTCTATTCCAGGTGGATTAATTGCTGATAAAATAATAGGGCAGAAAAAAGCTGTTTTGTGGGGAGGATTAATTCTAGTGGCGGGTCATACGGTTTTAGCCATTACACAAGACTGGGCTTTTTATACAGGATTAGGACTTATTATAGCGGGTGTAGGCATGTTGAAACCTAATATCTCAACAATGGTAGGTGGTCTGTACAAGCAAGGCGATGAAAGAAGAGACAAAGGCTTTACTATATTTTATATAGGAATTAATATTGGAGCATTTTTGTCAAGCTTGATTGTTGGTTATGTTGGCCAAAGAATTGGATGGCATTATGGTTTTGGATTAGCAGGGATAGGCATGGCACTAGGTATGGCTGTTTATTTGTGGGGCATGAAATATTTAAAAGGTGTTGGAGAATACATTGGAAGTGCAGAAAGTCCAGACAATGAACACAAAGATAGACCCTTGACTAAAATTGAGAAGGATAGAATGCTAGTCATGTTTTTATCATTTATTTTGATCATTGTCTTTTGGGGAGCGTTCGAACAAGCTGGAGGGCTGATGAATCTATATGCAACTGAAAAAACTGATTTGGGTTTATTTGGATGGCAAGTACCTTCTTCTTGGTTTCAATCAGTCAATGCATTTTTCATAATTACATTAGGGACAACAGTTGCTGCATTTTGGTATAGATGGAAAATGAAAGGAAGAGAAGGATCTTCTCTTTTCAAAATGGCTATTGGGATTATTATTATGGGTTTTGGATTTCTTTTCATGCGTTTTGCTGCTCAAGAATATGAAGCAATAGGTTCATCAGCAATGTACTGGTTGGTTCTAGCTTATTTATTTCATACAATTGGAGAATTGTGTGCATCACCAGTGGCTTTATCATTCATAACTAAATTGGCACCAGTAAAATATGCTTCATTTATGATGGGTGCTTATTTTGCTGCTACAGGTTTCGGTAATTATTTGGCAGCTTGGGTAGGAGGGTTTGCAGAAGGAGCAGGAGAGAAAGCTGTTTTTACAGGCATCTTTGTATTTACAATTATTGTCGGCGTCATTGTTTTACTATTGCTGAAGCCACTTAAACGATTAACACACGGCGCAGAAGATTTAGTCTTAGATGACAACGACGAAGCAGAAGGCTTTGAATTAGCATAATATATATTCATAAAATTAACTAAGTAATAAAGATATGAGTCAGTCAACAGGCGTAGAGATTAAACCAGAAGTGATGGGCCACCCATCGCAACTATTTGTGATTTTCTTTACAGAAATGTGGGAGCGATTTTCTTATTATGGGATGCGCGCGCTATTGATTATGTTTTTAACGGCTTCTATCATGGATGGCGGTTGGGGCTGGCCACAAAGACATGCTTTTGCAATATTTGGAACATACGTGTCTTTGGTCTATCTCTCTGCAGTCGTCGGAGGTTGGTTTGCTGATAATAAAATTGGATATCGAAATGCTGTTTTAATCGGTGCACTATTAATGACGTTGGGTCATGCATGCATGGCTGTTGAAACTCACTTTTTTGTGTATTCAGGACTAACGCTTTTGGTCATTGGCAGTGGTTTTTTTAAGCCATGTATGACGGCTATGATATCTGAATTATATAAAGAACATTCAGAAAAAAAAGATGGAGCATATACTATATTCTATATGGGTGTCAATGCTGGTGCATTTTTAGGCATATTGTTGTGTGGTTATTTAGGAGAAAAAATAGGCTGGTCATTGGGTTTTGGTTTAGCTGGAATTTTTATGTTATTTGGTTTGCTACAATTTTGGTTTGCTAGAGACATTTTTGGAAATGTAGGCTTAGTACCTACTGATGGTAGATTTGGAAATATCGAAGTAGATGAGAATGATCCACTAAATCCATTTACAAGTGTCCAAAAAATCCTTATTGCCATTTGTGCTTTCTTAAGTTTATCATGGATAATCAATGATCCTGTATCTAAAATATCAGATGGAGAGATCAATATGTTTGGGTTTATGGACGGGATTTCTGCCAGTATTGCGGGTGCAGATTTGATGATCATAACTGCTTTAATTTTATTTGCAGTTGTCCTAATCATTCGTATTCCTAAATATGGAAATATCACAAGAGACAGAATGCTAGCAGTCATCTTCTTTTGCACCGTCACCGCTATTTTTTGGTCAATCTTCGAACAAGCACCTGGCTCATTAACCATATTTGCAAGGGATTACACCGATAGAATTTTGGAAGGTGGAGCAGGAACAACGTTCAAAATTGTTAATTCACTCATGGCCATTATTCCGTTGATCATCTTGAACTATGCTTTATATCAACTTTTCAGAAAAACATATGGGAAATATTCATTGTCAAATCTGTTCTTAGCCACTAGTTTTTTAATTATTTGGTGCATCACATTATGGATGCTTTGGAACCAATTCAATGAATCATCTCCTGAAGTTCCTGCTTCATGGTTTGGCGTACTTAACTCGCTATTCATTATTGCTTTTGCACCATTATTTAGTAAGTGGTGGGAAAGCAAATACAATCCGAATCCTAATATGAAATATGCAATTGGCATGGGACTTTTGGCATTAGGGATGGCAATGGTTGCAATTGGAGCAGGCGGTATTCCTGCTGGAGCTAAAACTGCATCAGTCAGTATGATCTGGTTGATCTTAGTTTATCTATTTCACACTCTGGGTGAATTATGTATTTCCCCAGTATCCTTATCTCTTGTCAGTAAACTTGTCCCTGGTAGAATGATTGCATTTATGTTTGCCATCTATTACATAGCCATAGCAATTGGGATGAAACTAGCTGGTATGATTGGCGGTAGTGCAGAAGGGATTGCAGAAACCAATGGATTAAGTTATTTCTTTTGGATACTTACAGCAGTGGCTGCAGGCTTTGCAGTTTTATCTGCCGTCTTATATCCGTTTATAAATAAATGGATGCACGGTGTTAAGTAATTATGAATGTTTAATTTTTAATGCTTGGTATTGACTGTGCCCTCATGATATAGGTTGACACTTTAGTGACTAAAGACTAAAGTTTGTGAATAACTTTTTGGTTAAATAATAGTATCACTGATTATCTTGTTACTGTCAGAATGAAGCGGCGATAGGCTCT
>Ga0209187_1000791_pt1 | contig 46594 bp, 36 predicted proteins | sample BantaG_FD_187430 | JGI IMG/M metagenome (GOLD analysis project Ga0209187, IMG submission 187430) | Marine algal microbial communities from Bantry Bay, Ireland - BantryBay_4 metaG (SPAdes) (version 2) | ecosystem: Host-associated > Algae > Red algae > Unclassified | place: Bantry Bay, Ireland...
ATGTCAGCCTTGGTTCATTGCGCGTCCGGCAAGATTTTTTAATTGCACAAGGCCTACTCTCTCCTTATGAGAATGGCGAGCCGGTTTCTGAAGAAATGAAACAAATGGCCCTTGCCAGACTTCGCCAACTTTCAGCACACGAAGTTGGACATACTTTGGGGATCACCCACAATTTTGCGGCAAGCACTAATGGACGTTCTTCGGTAATGGATTATCCACATCCATACATCACTTTAAAGAATGACGGTAGCTTAGATTTCTCAAATGCATATGATGATAAAATCGGAGCATGGGATAAGCGCACCATCATCTATGGCTATCAGGATTTTCCGAAAGGAACAAATGAAACAGCAGCACTCAAAAAAATAATAACTGAAACCATCGGTATGAACCTCCGCTTTATCAGTGATCGCGATGCACGTCCTGCAAGCGGCGCACATCCCTATGCACACCTTTGGGACAACGGAGCAGATGCAGTGAGCGAACTGAATCGCTTGATGAAAGTTCGAGAAGTTGCCTTGTCTCGCTTTGGCGAAAATACTATTCCGATGGCAAGCCCAATGGCAGATTTGGAAGAAGTGTTGGCACCTTTGTATTTGTCACATCGCTATCAGATAGAGGCTGTCGCCAAAATGATTGGAGGTGTCGAATACCAATATACGCTTCGTGGTGACGGACAGGAAATGGTCAAAATTGTAGATGCTGATCAACAGCAAAAGGCCTTGACTGCCCTTCTGGAAACATTAGACCCGAAGACATTAATATTGCCTGAAAAGTTATTGCAACAGTTGCCACCAAAGCCATTTGGCTACAGCCGTGGGCGCGAAAGTTTTAAATCCAAAACAGGTTTGACCTTCGACCCAATTGCTGTTGCAGAGAGTAGTGCACAACATACTTTATCAATGCTTCTAAATCGTGAACGATCTACCCGACTTGCTCAACATCATGCGCTAGACAATTCGATGCCTTCGCTTTCTGAGGTGCTTGATAAGCTACTGGCTGCGACCTGGAAAACCAAGCACGGCGAAGACTATCAGGGGGCAATTGGACGTATGGTTGACCAGTTGGTACTGAAACAATTGATGCGCCTTACGGCAGATGAAAAAGCGGCAAGTCAGGTTCGTGCCGTTGCACTCCTAAAATTAAATAATCTGGCCAAAGATTTAAAAACAAAGTCAGCGGCGAATGAGTCTCAAAAAGCACATCATCAATTCGCACTTTCCGAGATCGCTCATTTCAAACTACATCCAAAAGAAATGCTCCAGTCAGAAGCTTTGAAAATGCCGGATGGCTCGCCGATTGGTGCGGGTTATCGATGTGAGCATTAGATTTAGTTCTGAATATTTATCGTTCATGTAAAATCATCTCAACAAGATCAACATCTAAACCCATCAACTGCACCATTCCTCTTCTCTCTATATTTTTAAATAACCCCGATAGGGTATAATTTAAATTCGTGAGATCGGATTTATACCCTAAGGGGTATAAATTAATATAAAATGAAACTATTTATACCCGAACGGGTTTATTTTAATATAAATGTTTATATTTATACCCGAAAAGGTACATTATGGAAGATAAAAAACAAACATTAGAGGAATTTGTAAAAGGAAAAAGGAAATCCTTAAAATTGACTCAGAAGGAAATGGCAGAAAAAGCTGGAGTTGGACTAAGGTTTATAAGAGAATTAGAAAGAGGTAAGAAAACGTTAAAAATGGATAAAGTAGACCAAGTCTTAGATCTGTTTGGTTACAAACTAGGACCTCAAAAATATTATAGAACATGAGAAGAGCCACAGTATATATGTATGACAAAATTGCGGGTATACTAAGTGAAGATGATGAAGGGTTTCATTTTACATACGACCGTCAATACTTGGAATCAGAAAACGCAGAACCAATAAGTCTCACAACACCTCTGAAAACAGAAATATTTTCAAGTAAAATTCTTTTCCCATTTTTTGATGGTTTAATTCCAGAAGGATGGCTATTAGACATAGCCGCAAAAAATTGGAAGCTTGATGTAAGGGACAGAATGAGTATTCTATTAGTAACCTGCATGGATTGTATTGGAGCAGTTTCGATTGAAGAACTAAAAGAAAGTAAAAATGACTAGATGTTTATACTGTTACGATAAAATAACAGATGAGAAACAAATCAAACAAGAATTTCATCAAAGATGTAGTATGAAATTCTTGGGAAGTAAAATTCCACCTAGAATTGAATACGTCCAAAGTGATATGCTAGAATTAGCAGAGAAAGTGGTTAATAGCCAAAAAACAATAACAGGTGTACAACCAAAACTTTCATTGGGAAGAAAGAAAATGACTGAAGATTCAAACATAGAAAGATTTATAATCGTAGGATTATGGAGGGGGCAATACATTCTTAAACCTCAAACTGAATTATATAAAGAACTACCTGAAATTGAAGATCTCACAATGCATTTAGCAGAAAGTGTAAAAATTAAAACAGTACCACATTCTTTGATTAGGTTAAAATCTGGGGAATTTGCATACATAACAAAAAGAGTAGATCGATCAAAAAAAAGAAAATTCCATATGGAGGATATGTGCCAATTGACAGAAAGGCAAACAGAACATAAATATAAGGGGTCACATGAACAGATTGCGAAGGCAATTAATTCGTATTCTTCAAATCCTGGATTAGATAGAGTGAATTTTTACGAACTTGTTTTGTTCTGTTATCTAACTGGCAACAATGATATGCACTTAAAAAACTTTTCTTTATTAAAGGATGAAAAAAAAGAATATAACTTATGCCCAGCATATGATTTAGTTGCATCTGAATTAGTAGTTGAAGGAGATGATAAAGAGTTAGCTCTAAATCTTAACGGGAAAAAGAGAAAACTAAAAAGGAAAGATTTTGAAAAAGCTATGGATACAAGCGGCATTAATCAAAAGGCCGTACAAAATGTATTTGATAAATTTGAAACAATAAATTCAACTTGGTTCGAAATCATAGATAAAAGTTTTTTATCAGATAAAATGAAACAGAATTATAAAGAAATGGTAAATCTTAAACGCCAAATACTTAATAAGTAAAATTGGCGATAATACTAAAGGCTGAAAGTTACCCCAAAGTCAATTTCCAACCATGCCATGCCTGGGACGGGAAGTCCTACGGCAGCGATCTAACATCCAAAATACAACATACAGAAAACTATGGCTTTCGAATTAATCTCTCCATTCCAACCTACAGGTGATCAACCTTATGCCATTAAGCAACTGGTAGAAGGTGTAGAAGCAGGTGAACGGGCGCAATGCCTACTTGGGGTGACTGGCTCCGGAAAAACCTTCACCATGGCGAACGTGATCACTCAATTGAATCGCCCGACGCTGGTCCTTACACACAATAAGACGCTGACCGCGCAACTCTACGGCGAGTTCTGCGAATTCTTTCCGAATAATGCGGTCGAATACTTTGTCTCCTACTACGACTATTATCAACCCGAAGCCTATATCATGCATTCGGATACCTTCATTGAGAAAGACTTGTTGATTAATGAAGAGGTGGATAAGCTGCGTCTTCGCGCAACGTCTTCTTTATTGTCGGGACGGCGCGATGTGATTATTGTTGCATCGGTTTCATGTATATATGGTATGGGAAATCCGGATGATTATGCCGGAAGTATTATTCGAATTGAACAAGGGATGAAGATTACCCGAAACACATTTCTGTATAGTCTGGTCGAAAGTTTGTATTCCAGAACAGAGGTGGAATTCTCGCGTGCAACATTTCGGGTGCGGGGTGATACGGTGGATATCAATTTGCCTTATGTCGATTATGGTTACCGGGTTATTTTCTTTGGCGATGAGATTGAAGAGATTGAGCGGATTGAATTAGAAAGTGGTAAGCGAATCGAATCGATGGCAAATGCGGCCATCTTTCCAGCCAATCTTTACATCGCTCCGAAGAATCGTATCCACGGAATCGTAGAAGAGATTCAGGACGAATTGTACAAGCAGCAAGAATATTTTAAAGCGGAAGGTCGGGAAATAGAAGCAAATCGAATAAAAGAACGAGTCACATTCGATCTTGAAATGTTGAAGGAATTAGGCTATTGCAGCGGAGTAGAAAACTATTCCCGATTTTTTGATGGCCGCCGACCAGGAACCCGTCCCTTCTGTTTATTGGATTATTTTCCAGATGATTATTTGATGATGATTGATGAAAGTCATGCTACCATTCCTCAGGTCCGTGGTATGTGGGGAGGTGACCGGGCAAGGAAATTGAACCTGGTTAACTATGGTTTCCGTTTACCCTCTGCGATGGATAACAGGCCACTGAACTTTTCAGAATTTGAGAATCTGCTCAATCAAATCATCTTTGTATCGGCAACACCTAGTGATTATGAGCTGGAGCAAACGGGAGGTGTTTTGGTCGAACAAATTATTCGTCCCACCGGATTGTTAGATCCACCAATTGAAGTACGACCAAGTATAAACCAGGTCGATGATCTACTGGATGAAATCAGTGAACGAATCAAAAAGAAAGAACGCGTTCTGGTGACAACCCTCACCAAACGGATGTCGGAAGAACTCAGTAAATATCTGGCAAAACTAAACATCATGTGCCGATACATCCACTCAGAAGTAGAGACCATGGAACGAGTCGAAATATTGCGAGACTTAAGACTTGGAACCTTTGATGTCCTGATCGGTGTCAACTTATTGAGAGAAGGATTAGACCTCCCGGAAGTATCACTTGTTGCCATCTTAGATGCAGACAAAGAAGGCTTCCTGCGTAATGCCCGTTCGCTCACGCAAACGGCAGGACGTGCCGCACGTAACGCCAACGGCCTGGTTATTTTCTACGCGGACAAAATCACCCGTTCCATGAAAATGACCATTGACGAAACTGTACGTCGACGTGAAATACAAATAGCCTATAACACGGAGCATGGAATAACTCCAACAACCATCTTCAAGTCACGGGAAGAAATTATTAGCTCAAGCTCTATACTTGATGTACGCGGCAAAAAAGCGTATGTAGAAAGCGAAGAGCCAAGCCTGGCAGCTGACCCAATCGTAAGCTACCTCAATCGAGAGCAGATGGAAAAGTTAATAGCAGAAACAGAACGAAAGATGAAGGCAGCATCCAAAGACCTGGACTTTATTACTGCTGCCCAATACCGTGATGAGATGCAAGCTTTGAAAAAGCGTTTGAAGCAATTGGGCTAGGCGCAAATACAATTAATGTTTAAGAAAAACGGTAACTATTCAGTGACTGTATTGATGAATTCGGGATGGATGTTAGCTATTGGATGTTTTTTTACGTGCGCTTCGCTGCTCCTACGCTAGATCCTACGCCAGATCCTACGCCAAGGCTTCGGCTCCTAAGAAAGGCTTTCTCCGGCGGCCGTAGCCTCTGCCGAAGGACTCGGCAGCACAAGGCCGTTAGTTCTCTTCTATCGGTGAGCGCTAATATGCACCTACCTGTACAGAAGATAAATAGTACCAAAATTTCATTCTTTCACAGGAGTACTAACATCCTTCACTCCGCATTGCGGAGTCGAAATAACATCCAATAGCTAACATCCAACCATATTTCATTTTTTAGGTCATTCAATTCAGGCGTTCATAAAAGACCTGTTGAATAGTGACAGAAAAACTAAAAATTAGCGACAGTTTCTAATTATTGGATGCTGCTGTTTTATTGATGTGGTGGGAAGCTTTGACAACACTCACAGGGCGTAGGGCGATGTAATTTTCGGTAGTCTCCTCAATATGGGAAGTTCGTTTAATGGGAGCAATATTAAAACCGTGTGCCTCGAGGAAAGGAACCACTTCGGTCTTTGCCATTTTGTTGGGACCTTCAAAAATGATGGTATGTAATTCAGGGTTATCTAAAATATCAGTACAACCTTTTAATACATTTAATTCCCAGCCTTCCACATCCATCTTGATAATGGTTGGTCGGGGAGCAAGACCTTGCTCAACAACGAAGTCACCCGTGCAACTAAGTGTGTTCACCGTAGAATCAATGGCACCTTCAATTTCCAGGAAACTGGTTCTACCAGAATTACCTTCAGAAGTATACATTCGGTTCACCTCTGAATCATTGGAAAGTCCAAAACTAAACTTCTTGATTTTGATGTCGTAGTTACAACTGAGGTTGATCGCCAGTTTGCGAAAGTTATAATAGTAAGGTTCAAAGGTGCAGGAAATGACCTCCGGATATAGTTTTTTAATCGTCATTGCATGCAAACCAACATTGGCTCCGATATCCCAAAACACAGATTTTGTTTTAGAAGTCTCAATGGCATGCATCAATAAGTCCAATACCTCTGTTTCGTAATAACCATTCACGATAATTTCTTTCTCTACATATTCACATGGATCTAGCTTCATGTGAACTCCATACTGGTTTTCAACAGCGACATCATGTCTGTTAAACAGCTTACTAAGCAGGCCACCACCTTTTAGCTTATTTTTGAGAAGGAATATGATTAATTTATCTAGCATAATAACGTATCTGGAATGTTTACTCCAAAGATAAAGCCACTATGTTAATTGAATGTAAAGGATTTAATAAGTATATGTTGAAGTTGTTTAAACCACTTCAGAGTTATTTTCTTAAGTGTAGCTATTTTCTAAGAAATTCAGCTCTTTGTCAGAGAAAAGGCAGGAAGGACTAGAAAGGCTATCCGGTCCTTTAGACTTTAGTACAGCGTAGTCTTTTCAAAAATTATCCATTAAATCCGCTTAAAACCGTAACTTTGCAGCTTAAATAATCAAGAATCATAATATAATAATGGCTACACCAAAAACAGTTGCTTTCCACACATTAGGTTGCAAACTCAACTATTCTGAAACTTCGGCTATCGGTCGCATGTTTGAGGACAAGGGTTATTCAACCGTAAAGTTTGAGGAAGGAGCTGATATTTATGTGATTAATACCTGCTCAGTGACTGATTTCGCTGATCGCAAATGCCGGAAAGTGGTGCGACAAGCTTTGCGAAAAGCACCTGATGCCAAGGTGGTCATGATAGGTTGTTACGCACAATTGAAGCCAGAGGAAATTTCTGAAATTCCAGGTGTAGATTTAGTATTGGGCGCCGCAGAGAAATTTCGGATTCTTGATTACGTCGATAATCTGGAAAAGGCAACGGATAAAGGAATGGTACAAGCGGGTGAAGTGACAGAAGCCAAAGACTTCATCAACGCCTTTTCATTTGGAGACAGAACCCGTTCATTTTTGAAAGTGCAGGATGGCTGTGATTACAAATGTTCGTTTTGCACGATCCCGCAAGCACGTGGTAATAGTCGGAGCAACACCGTCAAAAGCATTGTAGCCAACGCCAGGTCCATCGCAGAAATGGGCGTCAAAGAAATTGTTTTAACAGGAGTCAACATCGGGGACTTTGGGAATGGGACCGAAGTAATCGAAGGGATCAAGCCCAAAAAAGAGGCCCTGTTTATCGACCTGATTCACGAATTGGATAAAGTGGAAGGCATCAAACGTTTTCGTATCTCTTCCATCGAACCCAACTTGTGTACCAACGAAATCATAGGATTTGTGGCGCAGTCTCAACGCTTCATGCCACACTTTCACATGCCACTTCAATCGGGCAACAACAAACAATTGAAAAGGATGCGCCGCCGATACAAAAGAGAATTGTATCAGGAACGGGTAGCCACCATAAAAAACCTTATGCCACATTGCTGCATCGGTGTCGATGTTATTGTTGGCTTCCCCGGTGAAACAGAGGAGGACTTTTTAGAAACATATCGCTTCATCAACGAACTCGATATTGCTTACCTCCACGTCTTCACTTATTCCGAACGGGCCAACACTCCCGCCGCAGAAATGGCAGACGTGGTTCCCATGCACATACGTCGCCAACGCAACGAACAACTGCGTATTCTTTCTGAAAAGAAACGCCAATATTTTTATCGCCAGTTTATCAATCAACAACGTCCGGTACTTTTTGAAGCACACAAAAACAAGGAATTAATGGCTGGCTTTACCGACAACTATGTTAAAATTGAAACCGCGATTGATCCAAATCTGATTAATGAAATTGCTGAGGTAGAACTCACAGAAATCAATAAAAATGGACAGATGGACATTCGCTTGGCGGAAATAGAAGCACATCGCGGCATAGCCGCAAATCAAAATCAAAATGGCAATGGAAATCAAAATGCGCTATAGCTTAGCTTTTTCGAAATTGAAAATACATATTGATGCTTAGACGTCTCCTACGTTTTTCATTCGTTCAACAATAAAATAAACGCGTCTAATTTGACGAACTTATTATTTTAACTTCGTTACTAAGTCTTGGTATTCGCTATTGAAATTCTATTTTTGCTCTTAACAAACTCAATACTATGTTTCCAGATCTCTCCTATATACTGCACTACTTTTTTGGTACGGCACCTGACAACGCGACATCTATCGTTAAGACCTTCGGTTTGATGTTGGTTATCGCGATTCTGATAGCCGCTTTTATGTTGATGAAAGAACTTCGCCGAAAAGAAGCGGAAGGCCTTCTCCAACCAATAAAAGTAAAATCCTTAGTAGGTGCACCAGCCTCTCCGATGGAATTATTTATGAATGCCTTGTTGGGATTTTTTCTGGGCTTTAAAGCAGTTTATGTTTTCTTCAATTTTGAAAGTTTTAAATTTGATCCGGCAGATATTATCCTTTCCTTAAAAGGAAATTGGCCGGCTGGTATTATAGGAGCCCTGATCTTTGGAGGTATGAAGTTTTATGAAAAACGTCAGGAGCAATTACCAAAACCAGAGTTACGAGATGTAAGCATTTCTCCACACGAACGAATTGGAGACCTCACCATACTTGCTGCCATAGGCGGGATAGTAGGAGCCAAAGTTTTTGCTTTACTGGAAGATGTTGATTTGTTGATAGCCGGTGAGCGAACGATGAGAGACATGATGAACTCTTTTTTCTCCGGTGCAGGAATGGCTATTTATGGAGGTTTGATTGGAGGATTTTTAGTTTGTTACCTTTATTTAAAAAAGAAAAAAATTGCACCGATTCACGTAATGGACGCTGTTGCACCGGCACTGATGGTGGCTTACGGAATTGGTCGTTTGGGCTGCCAGTTTTCTGGTGATGGCGATTGGGGCATTCCCAATACAAGTCCAAAACCAGGATGGATGTCTTTCCTACCAGACTGGATGTGGGTGCAAACTTATCCGCACAATGTCATTGATGGAGGCGACAGTGCGCACGTGATGATTGAAAATTGTACTTACAATGGAGTGCCCCTCCGATATTGCACAGAACTTTCCCCAGGTGTTTATCCAACGTCGGTTTGGGAATTCATAGCCGCTATGATTTTGGGTGGTATTTTATGGAAGTTGCGTAAGCGGATTATCATACCGGGTATGCTGTTTTGCATCTATCTTTTTATGAATGGATTTGAGCGTTTTTGGATTGAAAAAATTCGGGTGAATGAAGATTATATTGTTCCCTTGATTGGCGTAAAATCTACACAAGCAGAATTCATTGCAGTGATTATGATGATCCTAGGAATTCTCGGAGGACTATACGTTTGGCGCAAAAATAAGGGCTCGGCGCAGGGTGTTGCTGTTTGATAAAACCCCGCTATCGCAGGTTTAAAAAAAAATACGCTCGAAGGGAATACTTGTCCCATACTATCAAAGGATCAAGAAAACAATCAAACCAAAGCGATCAACAAGTCATAAACCTGCTCCGATGCCAGCTCCCAACTAAACTTCAACTGCTGTTTTCGACCATTGTTGATAAGTTGTTGGTAAAGCGCTTTATTTTCCTCTAACTCCTGCAAAGCCTGATATATCTCCGGGATTGACTCCGGACTTACCAACATCCCGGCATCACCCGCTACCTCTGGCATAGACGAGCAGTTGGAAGTGATAAACGGCACCCCACAGTTCATGGCCTCCACCAAAGGCAGTCCAAATCCTTCAAACAAAGAAACATAAGTCAGGGCAAAAGCAGCTCCCATCAATTTGGGAACTTCTTCGTTTTTTAGGTAACCCAAAAAGACAATGTCTTCCTGGTGTATAGCATTGTCATAAGCAGATTTCACGGCACCAGTCTTCCAGGCAAAGCGTCCTCCGATTAAAAGTTTTTTCTTGCTTTTTGTGTTGGTTTTGAATTGATCAAAAGCGGCGATAAGCCGGTGTACATTTTTGCGGGGATGTACGGCACCAACGTAGAAAAAATATTCCTGACCGCCAGCGTATTTTTTCCGGATCTTGTTTTTTTCATTGGCAGCAATTACTTGAAATTCTTTTCGACACCCATTATAGACCGCCACTACTTTTTGAGGATCAATTGGATAAGCATTTAAAACATCACTTCGCGTAAATTCCGAAACGGTCACCACCTTTTGAACATGCTTCAAAAATCGTGGCACCATCTCCTGATAATATTTGCGAGCCAGAAAAGCGATTTGTTCTGGATAATGAACATGAGCAATGTCATGCGTAACCATCACCGTTTTGACGGAAGTCGAAAGAGACGCATAACCATCAGGCGACAAAAAAACATCGGCCTCATATTTTTTTAACGCCCTGGCAACCGACCACTCAAACCAGCAGTGCCACAAAACCGGATGCCGGGCTGGTGGAAACAAAACCAGAGGGGTTATATTTTTTGCAAAAATATATTGATCAGAGTAAGGCCGGTCAAAGAAGAAAATAAATTCTTCCTCAGGATGTTGTTCGACCATGCATTTCAACAACTCAAAGGTATACCATCCAATACCTTCGAGTTGGTCTTTTAGTAAAAAACGTGTATTGACAGCTATTTTCATAAAAGGATTGCACACTTGCTTTTAACGAGTCTGCAAATTAAACTTTAATTGTAACTATTCTTAGTCACGACCAGCTAAAGCTGGCGTGACGGATGTTGGATCTCGTCTAATAGTGAGACCTGTAAAATATGCGGAGCTCACCGGTAGACGAGAACCAACATCCTTTACGGCTTTGTGCTACCGAGTCCTTCGCCAGAGGCTACGGCCGCCGGAGAAAGCTTTTCTTAGGAGCCGAAGCCTTTCTTAGGAGCCGAAGCCTTTCTTAGGAGCCGAAGCCTTGGCGTAGGATCTGGCGTAGGATCTAGCGTAGGAGCAGCGAAGTGCTCGTAAAAAACATCCAATAGCTAACATCCAATCCAATCTCACCAGTTAGTCACTAAAAAATTGCTTATCCATAATATTTCTTCAAAGCGTCAAAAAACTCATTCTTCCGGCCAGCAGAAACGTTACGGGTAGAGCCGTCTTCCATGATCACGTAACCGCCTTTGCCTTTAATGTATTTTGAAATCTTATTTAAGTTGATGGTTGTGGATCGGTGAATGCGAACAAACTGTACAGCGTTCTTTAGCATTTCTTCCATTTCCATCAGTGTTTTGCAAACGAGTAGTTGCTTGCCGCTTTCGAGGTAAAGAAAGGTGTAGTTACCTTTGGCCTCAAGGCTAACAATATTTTGTACAAGTTCAAAGTGTATACCTTCCATAGTAGGTAGAGCAATTTTTCGAACGTCGTCACTTGCCAGGTAAGGTGCGGACTTAGGGCTGCCTGGAGCCATTGGTATACGCTGCGCCTGGAGCTTAGAATAAGGTATTTTTAAAACGCTCATAGCAGTAATATTTTTTTGAGTGAGCAGAAAAGTAGTTTGACCAAATTATTTAGATATAATCTTGATGACCTTTTTACTTCATACTTCTTCAAAAATACTCGCCGTAGCTAAGGCTATGGCTGCGTTTTTTGAATCGTCTGAAATAAAAATATCTATCCAGTTTATTCTCAAAACAATTAAGTCATACTACTTAATATATATCAGGACTTGTTTTGCATAAACGCAATGTTTGTTGCCTGATCTGTTCGTAATATTACGGCAAGGGGAGAAAGCAAACAATCCTTGTTCTGGTTATTTGTCAGTTTTCTGATTTGTAATTTTTACATTATACAGACATAGTTACCTGAAATATTTAACTACCTTTTGGAGATAATCATCAAATAGTGCATGCCTAAGACCCCTTCATACAAACTTTTTAAGCTCGTGAAATCACTTTCCGGGCCAGAGAAACGATACTTTAAGCTCAACGCTAACGACAAATGGGGAGGGGAAAAGAACAAGTACCTGACCTTATTTGATGCTATAGATACACAAGAGGAGTTTGATGAAGATGCGCTCAAACTGCAGGTTTATGAAGGCAAGGCCATCGAGAGTCGAAAGTATTCGGGGCTCAAAGCCTACCTCTATGAACTGATACTGAAGAGCCTACAGAGCTACGATGAAAAGTCCTCTGTTGAATACCGGATTAAAAGCTTACTCAAGAGCGTAAAAGTGCTTTACAAGAGGTCGCACTACGAGGCGTGTGAGGAGCTGATGGCTAAGGCTAAGAAGCTGTCAATTGAGTATGAATCATTTGTCCATTTGCTGGAAATATTAAACTGGGAGAAGCAGGTTGCATTTACAAAAGAAGACATTGCATTTTTGGACAGAGAGTTGGATAGAATTGATGAAGAGGAAAAGAAATGTTTGAACCAGTTGCGTAACTTATCTATCTACAAAAATATCTTTTATCAAATGATTGTGAGTATCCGAAAGGATGCTGTTTTGAGAAGCGAAGAGAAGGTGGAGCGTTTGATGAAAATGTTGGATCATCCACTTTTGCAAGATGTGTCAGAGGCGCAATCGCATTTGGCAAAAGTGTTGTATCACAGAATTTATGGTTTGTATTATTACTCTATCTCTGATTATAAAAAGTTTTACGATTCCAGTAATCTGTTTTTAAAAGAGATAGAATCCAAGCCTCGTGTATTAAAGGAAGATGTGTCGGATTATATTTCAGCTGTTAGTAACCTTATATTGAGTTGCGGATTGATAAATCGCTATACCGAAGTACGGAGAAACCTCAATAAGATGCTGAAAATCAAGCCAATAACGAAGTATGATGAGCTACGGATACAACGGCAGTACTATGCGTTTAAATTTAACCTGTGTAATTTTACTGGCGAGTTTGAAGAAGGATTAGAGGCCTTGGAAGATCATATAAAAGCCCGAAAGAAATATGGAGAAGAAACCTTCCGGACAGGAAGTTTTTATCTACAATATTTCAACATTTACTTTGGTGCCGGAGATTTTGAAAAAGCGTTGGAGAACTTAAACGCCTGGCTCAACTTACCAAAAAGTATCGAACGACAGGACCTGCAAAGTTTGGTTAGAATTCTGAATCTGGTGATTCACTACGAGATGGGAAATACCTTCCTATTAGAATACCTGCTTCGATCTACCTATCGGTTTTTGCGGAAGCGAAACAGGATGTTTGAATTTGAAAAGAGAGTACTTGGTTTTATCAAAAATTCAAACAAAATCTACACCAATAAGGAATTGAAAAAGGCTTTCATAATCCTTAAAAAAGATTTTGAAAGCCTTTCACAAATTCCCTCTGAAAAAGCCATGTTACAATACTTTGATTTTATTGCCTGGCTCGAAAGTAAAATTGAGGAAAAATCCTTTGCTACAGTAATTAAAGAGAAAAATAAAGCAGCTATTTAGCCCTTGCTTGATCCATTAAATCGTTCAACAATCGGATCCGGTTCTTTTTGTGTTTTTACTGAAGTCCAATTCGTATTGACAGTAATGTAATTATCTTTCATATTCACATAACCGCCTTTTGCTGTTTTCTGCTCTGACTTACTCATCACTGTAACAGAGCTCTTTACTTTCAAATTCTTTAGTGGTAATTTCTTTTTTGACATAACGTAACATTTTTAGTGAGCAAAAGTCTTAACACTTTAAATATAACAGAACTCAGTCGCTTTTCCTAGACCCGATAATTGGAAAAGTCAGAATTCTAAAACCTTATATTAGAATCTTGAATCATGTATATCAGACATTGCTGTGACAAAAGGAGGGGTAATTAAAATTAAAATGAAAATTAAAATGAAAATTAAAATGAAAATTAAAATTAAAATGAAAAATTTGAACGGGATATTGAAGGACGGAAAGCCATAAGCTTAGAAGTTTCCTACTAACATAAATTCGCATTAGTAGGCTTTTAATTTTTATTTACATTGTAACTGTTCAGTCAGACCGAAGACGGGAGACCGAAGACCGAAGTCTCCCACTAACGTAAAAAGATTGTGGACCTACATTAGCGGGAAACTTCCGTCTTCCGTCTTCGGTCTTCCGTCTTAAAGCAGGTACTGCTGAACAGTTACTTTACATTTTAATTTTAATTCTTGAGAGGAAACAACTCCTTAATAACATACCAAACCAGACCAGCCTCATAGCCCTTCCTGATCACAAACTGAGCCAGCAGTCCATTTTTCTTAAACCGGTTCGTCTCCTTTAACGTCTTCTCTTTTTTAAGGATCAATGCTTCCAGTTTTTGCATATAGTCCTCCTCCTCTATTTCCTTCATTGCCTTTTTGATGCAGTAATCTGAAATCTGGCGTTTCTTCAGTTCTTGTCTGATCCGTATTTTCCCCCAGCCCTTCATTCGAAACTTACCACGCGCATATGAGCAAGCAAAACGTTCCTCATTCAAAAAGTTATCCGCAATCAACTCCGTTATCACATTCTCAAGGTCAAGGCCATAGACCCCAAGGTCTAGTAACTTAGTGCGAACCTCCTTATGGCAACGGTCCTGATAAGCGCAATATCGTTGCAGCTTAAACAAGGCAGTAATCTTATCGGTACTTTTTTTCTTTTCCATAAATGGGCGGTCACTCAAAAAATGAAATGGTTTGATTATTTCATTTTGCAATTGCTTGTGGAGCCTTTTGCACGATCCAATGCAAACTTACTCCAAATAATTCATTTGACCTTAAAAAAACCTTTTGAACAAATTTGTTATCTTATCGCCGATACTACAAGCTATAAAAAGGTGCTGAAAACAAAAGTGTTTACAATTACCAGAGCGCAAAGTTTTAGGGCATTAAGATCCTTGTTCGGCGGTCCAGCAGGTCTTACACTTGCTATTGACAAATTTCGATAAGTTCAGTATGGCGTTTTGATCCAGAGCTCTATCTGATGCTAGACAGGTTTGCCGTTATATAGTTACCTTTTTTAATTTGTATCGTCACAATCCAAGCGAATCATTTTTAAACAATTTTAAAATAAAACGTAACATTTAATGGAAAAAAATATGGACAAAATTTGGGAAATGGGAATTGAGTATGCCCCCAAAGTAGTAGGCGCAGTTATAACATTAATCATCGGACTATGGATTATTGGTTGGATCACAAGGATGCTTACGAAAATGATGACAAAAAGAGGAGTGGATCAGACCATTCAACCCTTTTTAGCGTCATTAATTAACGTGGGCCTAAAAGTTATGCTGCTGTTAAGTGTAGCTTCCTCTTTCGGAATCGAGACTACTTCCTTTGTAGCTATTTTTGGAGCCATGGCATTTGCCATAGGAATGGCACTACAAGGTAGCCTTGGACACTTTGCAAGCGGGATCATGGTTTTACTTTTCAAACCTTATAAAGTGGGGGATTTGGTTGATCTGGCTGGTGGACAGGTTGGATCAGTAGAAGAAGTTCAAATTTTCAATACTATTTTAAGAACATTGGACAACAAGAAAATAATAGTGCCAAACGGCGTAGTGACCAACAATGTCATCACTAATATTTCCGGACAAGAAACAATCGGAGTTGAACTTACTTTTGGTATCGATTATGGCGACAGTATTGACAAAGCAAGAGCCTCTATTCTGAAAGTAGGAAAAGAATGCCCCTATATTTTAGACTCACCGGTACAAGGCGTAGTGGTTGGTGAACTGGGTGACAATTCCGTTAACCTAAACACCAGACCTTTCTGTAAAAGTGAAGATTACTGGAATACTTATTTTTATATGTTGGAAAATGTGAAAAAGGAATTTGACAAAGAAGGCATCAGCTTTCCCTTTCCTCAAATGGATGTGCACGCTAAGCAATCATAAAGCTTGTACATGGCCAAATTGTTTCGGAAGGATAATTTTTTTGATTTCCGGGCACTTTCCTCTTGCATACTGTGTTGCAAATATGTAAATTTGCGCTCTCTTGATCAGCCCTTTGGGTAAATATTGATCAAAGGGCCTATAGCTCAGTTGGTTAGAGCACCTGACTCATAATCAGGTGGTCCCAGGTTCAAGTCCTGGTGGGCCCACCCAGAAAAGCCTCTTGTAAGTTCATCTTACGAGGGGCTTTTTACTTCGAAGTTGTTTAAAGTTGTTGTCCAGAAGTGAAGCTGACTGCTGACTGCTTGATGCTGAAGACGAAGCTCATTTGCCCTCCCATCCGCAAGCGGGAAATTCTTTTCAGAATTTATGTAGCCATCCGCGTGCCGCCGAAGCTTTTCTTAGGAGCCGAAGCCTTTCTCAGGAGCCGAAGCCTTGGCGTAGGATCCGGCGTAGGATCTAGCGGAGGAGCAAGTTACGGCGACGAAGCATAGCTGAAGTATTCGGGATCAATAAGTTAGCTGCAAACTTGGAGAATAACTTTAAAGAACTTCTTCATTAACCTTTCACATAAGCAACCTCTATTCCTGAAAACAGTATAATGTACCAGCAGATTTGCCATTTATTGTAAGAACAGCGTACTGGTTTTTGAACAAAAGCAGTTGTAAACTTAGAGAATGTAATTAAATAAGTTGGGCCAAGAAGCGGAGTAATTTTTTTTAGATGGAAAAAGGACAAGCTGCTTGGTCTAAAGCATTTTGTTACCTTCTCTTATGATTCTTTTATTCAGGAACTTTTTAAATTGCAGCAAAATTCAATAAATGAGCAAAGAGATATTGGTAGTTGGCGATGTAATGCTGGATGGCTACATCAAAGGTGATTCCCTTCGGTTATCCCCCGAGGCACCTGTTCCTGTGGTGAGTGTGAATGAGGAGTTTTACAACCTTGGTGGTGCAGCTAACGTTGCTCAAAATATCTCTATCCTGCAAACGGACTGTGCGGTGCTAGGTATCATTGGAAACGATTTTGGGGGTGATAAAATCAATCATCTTTTCGCAGCTTCCAATATTCAAAATCATTGCAAGGTGCCGGATGAGAAGATGTTGACTACGGTCAAAACAAGAGTGGTTTCAGGCCATCAGCAAATCGTTCGTTTTGATAAAGAACAAATTTATAAGAACACTGACTTTTTAGTGGGGGAGATAAAGGCGCTTTTGCAAAAACAAGACAATGATTTTATCGTCGTTTCTGATTACGCAAAAGGCGTTTGTTCTCCGGAAGTGATGATTGAGATTTTAAAACAGCCTGCAAAAATACTGGTTGACCCAAAAGGAAATAACTGGGAAAAGTACCGCGGCGCTTTTTTGGTTAAACCAAATTTAAAAGAACTCTCTGTCATCGCTGGTGAAACGATTCCGAATACGGATGAAGCTGTTGCAAAACACGGAAAGGTGATTTTAGAACAATATGGATTTACCTATTTGTTGGTGACTCGTGGAAACAAAGGAATGACGCTGATCGCAAAAGATACAGTCAGCCACCATCAGGTGGATCAAATACGGGTATATGATGTGTCTGGTGCAGGTGATACGGTAGTGGCCGTTTTAGCCGTATTGCTAAATGAAGGGCACACCATAAATTATGCAGTCAGTGCTGCCAACGAAGCCGGCCGATATGTCGTGGCACAACCCTTTACCTATGCTATCAGTAAATTAGAGTTGGATACGATTTTGAATGATGGGGGATTTAACAAAAGGTAAAGGGTCGGAAAGCGCTATCGCGTAGCAAGAGACTTCCGAGCCTGAGAAATTAACCCAAGACGGGAAGTCCCTGCGGGCTTTCCGGTCCATCGCACTTATGTATACACAATAGGTTACCTGCATAAAGCTAAAAATACAGATTAAGAAATGAAAAAGAAAGTAGTAATAGTTGGCCCCGCATACCCTTACCGAGGAGGACAGTCTTTGGTGGAAGCGCATTTGTATGATACCATGACGAGTGCTGGATATGATGTTCAAACGGTTTCTTTTACACTGCTCTATCCAACAATATTTTTTCCAGGTACGACCCAGTTTGATGAATCAAAAACGACATTCTTTAGCCATCAGGATCGGATTTATCGCATCATCAATTCCATTAATCCTTTTACCTGGTTCAAAGCCATTAAGAAAATTCGGGCCATCAATCCAGACAATACGATCTTCGTTTGGTGGATGCCTTTTTTCGGACCGGCTTACTGGACCATTGCTTTTTTTCTAAAGCGATTGACCAAAACAAAAATAACCTTCCTCGTCGAAAATTACATCTCTCACGAAAACAGATGGTTCGATAAATTCTCCAGCAGAGTCACTTTAAATCTGGCAGACTATTTCATTTGTCAATCTGATTTTGAACGCCGAAGAATCGCAGCTGTCCACAAAGAACAAAAGATTTTTAAAACCACCTTATCTGTTTTTGACTGCTACAATATGGATCGCTACGATACCATAAGTGCCAGAGAATTTCTCGGCATCAAAACAAAACGTGTAATCATGTTCTTCGGCTTAATTCGCCGATACAAAGGGCTGGACAAACTAATAGAAGCCTTCACCACCATCGAAAAATCATATCCCGACCTAACCCTACTCATCGTCGGAGAATGCTACGAAGACATAAAATATTACGAAGATCTAATCGAAAAAGAGGGGATTGGCGACCGTACTATTTTAATCAATAAATTTATAGCCAACGAAGATGTAGAACCCTACTACAAAGCCGCTGATATGGTTTGCCTCCCTTACAATTCTGCCTCTCAAAGCGGTATTCTAATGATGGCCTATGGCTTCAAAGTCCCCGTCCTCGTCAACAACGTAGGTGGACTCCCCGAACTTATCGTGGAGGGGAAAACAGGAACCGTCATCCCCGACAACAGCCCCGCTTCAATAGCCAAAGGCGTATGCCGAATTTATGAAAATGGCGAAAAAGAAGATTACGAAACAAATATCAAAAACATCAATGAAAGTTTGGGGTATATCAATTTGCACGAGATGATTTCTGAGATTGTTTCTGGGGAAGTTCCTCAAAAAACATAATGAAGTTGTTTAAAAAAATTAGTACTCCCGACGAGATTCGAACTCGCATCACCTGATAGAAAGTCAGGTATCCTAAACCTTTAGACGACAGGAGCGTATCGCAGCAGAGCCGCAAATGGAAATCGCAATAGCAGTTTCGATATACTATAGTTTAGCACATTAAAATTGCCATTGCAATTCCCATGTATTAGTTGTTCCGGAGAGAATCGAACTCTCACGTCATCCGTTAAAAGCGGATTGCTCTACCAGTTAAGCTACGGAACAGAGAAAATAAACTTTCCTTATGAAAGTTTAATGTTGCGGAAGAGGGACTCGAACCCCCGAGGCAAAATGCAGAGGCTTATGAGACCTCCCCGATACCATCTTCGGACATTCCGCAATGTTTTTTGTGGCAACACGGGAGTCGAACCCTGCCCTTTCCGTTTTCAGCGGAACGCTCTCTCCCCGAGAGCTTTATTGCCGTTTGGTTTTCTGACGTTGCAGAGGTATAAGGATTCGAACCTTAACGTAATAGTTTTGGAGACCACTCGGCACAACCTACGCTTACCTCTGTGTTTGTCCTGAAAGTTGGATTCGAACCAACAACCTTCCACGTATCAGGCGGATGCGCCAACCAGTTGCGCCACTTCAGGGTTTTACATTTTTCGTTGTCCCGACAGTTGGGTTTGAACCAACAACCTTCCGCATATAAGGCGACTGCGCTAACCGTTGCGCCATGTCGGGATTTACTATTTTTTATTTTGCGATCAGGGTAGGGCTCGAACCTACATCTTACACTTTAACAAAGTGCCGCTTTGCCATTAAGCTACCGGATCAATTTTTCAGTTTTTGGTTTTGACTTTTTGAAGTATGGTAGCGATGGAGAGATTCGAACTCCCGACCTTCTCCGTGTAAGGGAGTTGCGCTGAACCGCTGCGCTACACCGCTATTTTTTTAGAGCAAGTACAGGGAATCGAACCCTGGTCCTCTGATTGGAAGTCAGACATAATACCACTATACGACACTTACTTAAATTACTTGGGTGGTGCCCGGGAATCGAACCCTGTTCTCTGCCGTCACAAGGCAGTGTTTTGCCAGATAAACTAGACCCACCATATAAAATCGAAATCGAAATGGCCATCGCAATTGCAATGCCTTCTAACATGAACTTCGAAACGTTTTGTCTCGTAATTCCAATTATTTTTTTCGTGAAATTCAGAGGGCATGACTGGATTCGAACCAGTGAATACAGGATTTGCAATCCAGCTCCTTAAGCCACTTGGATACATGCCCTTTTGATTCAATTTTTCTGTACCTCAGGAGGGAGTCGAACCCCCAACATCTTGATTCTAAGTCAAGCGCCTCTGCCAGTTGGGCTACTGAGGTTTTTGCGGTAACGACGGGACTCGAACCCGCAACTTGAGGATAGACAATCCCCTGCTCTGCCTAATTGAACTACGTCACCTAAGTGCACCAAGCAAACTACGAGAAACGAAAAATGAGAAATAAAAAGAGAAAGGTTTTTCGTAGTTGCTATCTAACAACTACGACTTCTTTAAGTGGAGCTGTTAGAATGAATTTCTAAAGTTGGAATCAAAACTGAATGATATCAGTTCAAAATGTTCACTGATACACCAATCCTGTTTCCCTCGATTACAATCGAGCAGATGTTGCTCTATCGAGAAATTATGAAGATTAATATGTCGTGTTGTTTGTAACATTTTTTTTATAATAAAAATAAAATGATTCGTTGTTAATTTACAATTGGGTAAACTGCAAGAGGGGGAAAGAAAGTTCCGGAGATATGAAAAAAAAATTTTTTTGTTGGAAAATGCGATAGGAGAGATTGTTGAAAACGACCTTAAACGCCTGACTCTTAAGAGGTTTACAGAACTGAAAATAAATAGTTTTTGTAACTATTCAGCTGTTGGCTTCCTTCTAACGCGATTTACTCGCGACTGAGGGAAGCTAACAGCTAAAAGCCAACAGCTAATAGTAAAGTAACTGAACAGTTACTAGTTTTTTTAAAATTAAATGACAACAACCGCCTTACCCATCACCTTCCTTCCCATCATATCTGCCAACGCATTTGCTGAATCAGCAAGTGGATAAGTTTTGTAAATATGTGGTTTGATTTTGTCTTGCCCAATAAATTGCAAAAGCTCCATGGAATTTTGCATACCCAGTGCCGGTTCTTTTTTGACCATAAAATCGCCCCAGAATACACCGAGTATGTCGCAACCTTTTAATAACGGTAAGTTAAGGGGAATTTTTGGGATGTCGCCTGCTGCAAATCCGATGACGAGGAAACGGCCTTTCCAGGCAATGGCTCTCAACGCAGCTTCTGAATACTGTCCGCCTACCGGATCATAAATAACATCCACACCTTTTCCATCTGTCAATTCTTTAGCCCGGTTTTTTAGATCCTCGGTACTGTAATTGATGACTTCATCAGCGCCGTATTTTTTACAGAGCGCTAATTTTTTATCGCTTGAAGCAGCAGCAATTATGCGGGCACCCAATAGTTTCCCCAATTCTATAGCTGCTAAACCGACACCCCCGGAAGCACCTAAAACCAGTAGTGTTTCACCCGCTTGTATTTTTGCACGATCTTTTAATGCGTGATAAGAGGTGCCATAAGCGAGCAAAAAGGAAGCAGCTACTTCAAACGAAATACCTGGAGGAATGGGGAAACAACTTTTCTTTGAAAGAACAACTTCTTCTGCAAAACCACCGTGTGACACCACACCAAAAACGGCATCTCCCGGTTTGAAGTGTTTGACATTATTTCCCACTGCTTTGACAATGCCAGCCACATCGGAACCGGGGGTAAATGGGAGTGCGGGTTTGAATTGATATTTCCCTTGAATGATTAGTGTGTCGGGAAAGTTAACGCCGCATGCTTTTACGTCAATGAGAACTTCGCCTTCCTTGGGATTAAGTGGTGGAATGTCTTCAAAAACCAAAGAAGAAGGCGGCCCAAAGGATTTGCAAATTATAGCTTTCATTTTGTAGAGACTAATTTTTAGTAGTGGTATTTCTGTTCGTTAATATTTTGTTGACGTAATACATATTGATGGAGCCGAGGTTCTTGGCAGCTATTTTTCCTCTGTCGTCACAGTCGAATAGATAGCGGATTTCATTAAAAGTTTGCTCCGATAGGTTGATGCGACCAACTTCGCAGGTTTGTTCCAGGCGGGCGGCTACGTTGACCGTGGCACCCCATATGTCATAGGCGAACTTTTTAGTTCCTACCACTCCAGCTACTACTGGTCCGGTGTGAATTCCAATTCGTGCTTCGAAGAAAGGTAAGCTTTTTTTGATTCGTGATTCCTTATATTTTTTTAGAAAATCCTGTATTTCTAAGGCGGCTTTTATCATTTCTTTTGGACTTTCCTTTTTACTAGTCAACCCGGAAGCGGCCATGTAAGCATCACCTATGGTTTTGATTTTCTCAATGTCATACTTCTGGATAATCTTGTCAAAACCTTTAAAGCAATAGTCCAGTTCTTTTACCAGATTTTCCGGGCTTAAAAGTTTAGATATATTTGTGAAATCCTTAAAATCGGTTAACATGACTGTTGTATGGTCGTACTTTTTGGCAGAAGCCTTACCGTTCTGTTTTAACTCAGCAGCAATGCCTTGAGGAAGAATATTGAGGAGTAAATCATCCGAGCGTTGGCGTTCCTGGTCTAAGGCGATGTTCGCTTTTTGCTTGGTTCTAAAACGGCTGTAAAGAGAGAGCGCCAATAATACCAGAAATAAGGCAAGTGCTCCGATAAAAATAGTTAACCACCAGGATTGAGTCGCTTTTTTTTCAGCGGTGAGCAGTTCTACTTCCCGATCTTTTAGTAAGAGGTCTTTTTCCAGTTTATCACGCGTTAGTTCTTTTACCTCCCGTTCTTTTCTTCTGACCCTGCTTTCCGCTTTTTCCTTCTCGATATGAACACTTTCCAGCGCCTCTTCTTTTACAGTAATTTCCTGCTCTACTTTTTCCTTTTCTTCTAGTAACTCTTTTTGTTTTTCGGTTAACTCTTCTTTATCATCACTTAATTGATTGCGTTCTTTTTTCAAACCATTGATTTCTACTTCGAGTCGTAGTTTTGTTTTTTCCAGTGATTTTTTATCTCTTTCTATTTGTAATTTCTGGAGATTGTATTTTTGTTCAAGATCACTGATACTTGTTCCTGATTTGCTAAAATAATCAAAGGCTTCCTGTGTAATGGCGTATGCCTTCCGATAGTTATTTTTTCGTTTTGCGATACGACTTCTTTTGATAACACTTTGAATAATCAGGTCAGAGTCTTTGACTTTCATGGCATACTTCTGCGCCGATTTCAACCATACTTCTGCGTTACGGGTGTCCCGTTTTTTCTCATAGGCGATAGCCATGATCAAAGCAGACTGACCTGCTAGTCCAAAGTTATTTACATCGGTTGCCTTGTCATGTGCAGCTCTGGCAAGTTTGATCGACTTACTTGCATCTTTACTCACATATGCCTTTGCCAGCTGATATTGCAAATTCATTTTTGTCTTACTATCAGTAGCTTCTTTGAGCTCTTTTTCCAAACCTTTAATGGAAGTTTGCGCAAAAAGTAAAAAAGGTGCGAGAAGTATTAGAAAAACTAAAAATTGTTGCTTCATTGTGTTTAGGTATTCTGTCTTACCCAACAAATATACAAATTAAACAACTTCATAAAGTAAGTAGTATGACTTAATTGTTTTGAGAATAAGCTTGATGACCTTTTTATTTCAGTCAATTCAAAAAACGCAGCCACAGCCTTAGCTACGGCGAGTATTTTTGAAGAAGTATGAAGTAAAGAAGTATGAAGTAAAAAGGTCATCAAGGTGATATCTAGATAATTCCGTTAAACTACTTAAATACATTGTGTATTAAATGCAGTTGTTGTAAATTTTCTACTGTACTTTTGTGAAAATTGCTGTTTCTTATGCAAAATAGATAAAAAAGAAGTGTTTGAAAAATGAGGATATACAATGGACTTAAATTATAAAGAGTTTGGGCAGGGAGATCCCGTGGTGATCTTACATGGTTTGTTCGGAACATTAGACAATTGGCAAACGATGGCTAAGCAATTGGCCAAAGACTATACTGTGATTATTGTAGATCAGAGAAATCATGGCCGTTCGCCGCATGCAGATAATATGAATTATAGTCTGATGGCCGAAGACCTGAAGGAACTACTGGAAAACAACTGGATTTATAAAGCGCGTATCATTGGCCATTCAATGGGAGGCAAAACAGCCATGCAGTTTGCACTAGATTATCCAGATATGGTAGAGCAACTGGCAGTGATAGATATAGGTCCGAAAGTCTATAAAGGCAACCATGAAGGTATTTTCGAAGCACTTAACAGGGTCAACTTAGCTGCAATAGAAGGGAGAAAAGAAGCCGATGCTGTACTCGCGGAAACAATTGAGGACTATGGCGTTCGTCAATTTTTGTTAAAAAACCTCAGTAGAAACAAGGAAGGCGGCTATAGATGGAAGATGAATCTACCCGTTATCCAAAAACATTATGAAGATATTCTGGCCAATATAGAAGCAAATGAAGTCTATGAAGGGCCCGCTTTATTCGTTGGTGGAGGGAAATCTGACTATATTTCGCAGGAAGACCTGGAAGAAATCAAAGCATTGTTTCCTGACGCAAATATGGAAATCGTCGAGAAATCAGGTCATTGGATACATGCTGAAGCACCAAAAGAACTGTATTCATTACTTACCGACTTCTTCAAAACACATTAAAATAAAATCGGTTGGCATTGTTTTTAGTATACTAGGAGTAGCTGTCATAGTTTTAATACCTACCCCCTCTATCCCCTGAGCGTTCAGCTATCCCCTCGTCTAGTTATTACAATCCCCTATTTACTGTCGGTAAATATTTATTTTCCTCCCTTTTTATCTGTAAAAAGCTAAAAGCTTTGTTACACGATGATTAATTATTAATTTTGATATAAGTATTTGGTCTTTTACACAATAAAAGTCCCCTTTTTGTGGTCAATCATTAGATACATAACTGGTTTTTGTAAAAACACTTTTAATTATGAAATTTATTAACCGTTTCTCCAAAGTAGCAGCAGTGCTTGTCGTAGCGTTCATAGGAGTAGCCGCCGCATCCACCAAGGATCATGGCAAGTATTTTGAGATCTCAAAAAACATTGAAATCTTTACCAATCTGTACAAAGAAATTAACACTTACTATGTGGATGATGTAGACCCTGCCAAGCTGATGCGTACAGGCGTAGATGCGATGCTGGAATCTTTGGATCCATATACTAACTTTATCTCTGAATCAGAGATTGAAGGGTTTCGGTACATCACAGATGGTAAGTATAATGGAATCGGCGCCTTGATTCATAAGAAAGGTGATTATGTCACAATAACAGAACCATATGAGGGATGTCCGGCTCAAAAGGCTGGACTCAAAGCAGGGGACATCGTTAAGTCAATTGACGGTAAGTCTGCAAAAGGAAAGTCAACAGACGACATCAGTAACATACTTAAAGGTTTTCCAGGAACGGAAATCGAAGTAATGATTGAACGTCCGGGTGTTAATAGCGAATTGAAGTTAACCATGGTGCGCGACGAAGTTATTGTACCTAATGTACCGCACAGTGGTATGTTGGATGGTGACATCGGATATGTTGCTCTAACTACCTTTACCAGAAATGCCGGTAAGAACGTAGCAGATGCCGTTAAAAAGCTAAAAGAAGAAAACCCAAATATGAAAGGCGTTATCTTTGATTTGCGTGGCAACGGAGGTGGACTTCTTACGGAGGCAGTAAATGTATCAAATGTCTTTATTCCGAAAGGAGAGTTGGTCGTAACGACAAAAGGAAAAGTGATTGACTGGGACAGAAGCTTCAAGACGCTCAACAAACCAGTTGATGAGGAAATGCCATTGGTTGTTCTAATCAATAAAGGATCTGCATCAGCTTCTGAAATCGTTTCAGGGGTGATTCAGGATTTGGATCGGGGTGTTTTGATAGGCCAGCGTTCTTACGGAAAAGGTCTGGTACAAAATACACGGGACGTTGGATACAACTCAAAAGTGAAATTGACTACAGCTAAATATTATGTTCCAAGTGGTCGTTGCATTCAGGGGGTAAGTTATAAGGATGGCTCACCGATCAATATTCCGGATGCAGAAAGAACCTCATTTAAAACTAAAAACGGACGACCAGTTCTTGATGGTGGTGGTGTGAAAGCTGATATTCTTTTAGAAAGAAAAGAGGGAGAGAATATTATTGCAAGTTTGCTTCAAAAGCATTTGATTTTCGACTATGTAACCAATTACTGTATTGGAAAGGAAACGATACCAGCTGTTGAAAACTTTGATTTTACAGCGTTTGAGGACTTCGTTACTTTCCTAAGCGATAAAGATTACAACTACGAAACAGCCACAGAAAAATTGCTAAAGAAACTAAAAGAACAAGCAGAAGAAGATGCTTATCTCGACCAGATTCAGCCACAGATTAAATCAATGGAAGATAAGATCATGGCAGAGAAGAAGAATGACCTGTACAACAGCAAAGAAGAGATTTCGAATATCATTGAAAAAGAAATTGCAAGCCGTTATTTCTATCAGAAAGGAAAGATTGAAGTTGGTTTGAAAAATGATAAGGAGATCAAAGAGGCGGTTAAAGTGTTGAATAATCCAGCTGAATACGAAAAAATACTTAAGAAGAAGTAGGATACAACTGTTGGCTATTGGTCTATCCTACCTCGTTTTTGGAAAGCCAGAGACCACACAATAAATTAAAGTTTTACGCAAGAGCGGCTTAAATCAATTGTATTTAAGCTGCTTTTTCTATTTTTGACCGCATTCTGGATGCTGGATACCCACGCTAACTGGATACTCACGCTAACATGTGCCCCTCGGTCACTACGTTCGAGTGCTCCAACAACCAGCATCTGGTAACGAGTAAAAAACAAGAAAAAATGGCTCTTATTCTAAATATTGAATCTGCAACTGACATTTGCTCCATCTGCCTGAGTAGAAATGAAAAGGTATTAGCTTTAGTGGAAAGCCATGAGGGAAATGTACATTCAGAGCAAATCACTCTATTGATTGCTGATTGTATGAAGAAAGCCGGGCTAAAGCTGGAAGATTTAGACGCCATTGGGGTAAGTTCCGGCCCGGGATCATATACATCATTACGGGTAGGAAGCTCCGTGGCTAAAGGGATTTGCTACGCTCTTGAAAAGCCGCTGATAGCTGTCAACACCCTCCAGTCCATAGCTTTGGCCAGTTTTGAGAAGGAAAAAGTAGCTCCAGGGGTATATGTCCCTATGATTGATGCTCGTCGAATGGAAGTCTATATGGCCATGTTTGACCACAACAATAAACAATTAACAAATATTGAGGCAAAAATATTAGATGAGCATACTTTAAATGAATGGGAAGTCCAAAAGGGGCCCTTCATCATATCCGGCAATGGAATGGGAAAAAGCCAGACCGTCCTCAAATCTTCTAATATTTCCTTTAGTAAAGTCCTTTGTTCGGCTACTCACATGGTGGGTTTGTCTTATACTGCCTACAAAAACAATAGCTTTACAGATATCGCATATTTTTCACCAACTTACTTCAAAGCTCCCAACATAACCGTCTCCAAAAAGAAGACATTATAAAAAATAACAAATTGTAACTTATTATGATTATTAAAATAATCTTTTTATTTTGCGTTGCTAGTCAAGAACATTACGATTTACAACATATTTTAATGTTTTGAGTTGGTATAGTTTTTGGCTTTGGTATTTCAGCATTATTTAATTTATAAAATACTTAATATGAGAAAGCAGAAAAACGAAACCGTTATTTTAAAGAAGGGAAAAAGGGACATACAGCTGGACTACGCAGAATTGCGTAAGGCAGTATTGGTTCTTAGAGCGGTTAATCACAAGTTACGTCAGGATGTTATCGATCTTTTGGAGGAAAATGAGAAGATGACAGTTACTGATATTTATATTAAATTAAGACTAGAGCAGTCTGTAGCATCACAGCATTTGGCGATTTTACGCCGTGCAGGTGTAGTTGCAACAGAGCGCCAGGGTAAATTCATTTATTATTCTTTGGATAAAGAGAGACTTTCTCAAATATCAAGACTTGTTGAGGAACTTGCGTCCTAAACAATGTATTAAAGGAAAAATAATATAAAAAAAACAACTTTAAATAAATATAAAACACTGTTTATCAGTAAGTTTAAAGCTTTTTTTTAGACTTTTCTCTATAAAAAAAATGCTGTGACCTTCCGGGGTGACAGCATTTTTTATTGGTTTTCTTTTGCTAGGTGTAATAAAAATCCCATATTTGTCTAGCGAACAATACATACGTATAACAAAACCACATATATGAGAAAGGCGAAAGTCAACATAAACAACGAAAAGTTGCAAGAGTCTTCCGAGATTCTCCGCGCACTCGCACACCCCTTGCGGTTGAAGATTTTAGAGTTTATTGACAAGCACAAAACGATCAATGTCAACAAGATTTACAATACAATGAATCTTGAACAGTCTATCACTTCTCAGCATCTTAGGATTCTTCGTGTTACTGGAATAGTAGAAACGAAGAGAAACGGTAAGTTCATTCACTACAGTATTGATTACTCTAAACTGACCAATGTTCTAAAAGCAATTAATTCTTTTCTTAAGGGAAATTAAGAGCTGGAATTGAGGCTAAAGCAATACACAAGCACCAAAAAAGAAAAAAGAGCCATCCTGCGTAAGCGGGATGGCTCTTTTAATTGTTGCTGGATACTGGTTACTAAATGCTGGATCACTTCAAGCGTAGCGATCGCAGGGCAATACAGCAACCAGTTTTACAAATCAAATTTAATCCCCTGAGCCAAAGGCAGAATACTACTGTAATTGATCGTATTTGTCTGTCGACGCATATAAACTTTCCAGGCATCTGACCCACTTTCCCTTCCTCCTCCAGTTTCCTTCTCACCTCCAAATGCACCACCAATCTCAGCACCACTGGTACCAATATTCACATTGGCAATACCACAGTCAGAACCAGCCGCAGATAAAAATGCTTCAGCTTCTTTCACGCTATCTGTGATGATCGCAGAAGAAAGTCCCTGGGGCACATCATTCTGCATCGCAATAGCTTCATCTAAATTCTTGTACTTCAATAAGTAAAGAATGGGAGCAAAGGTTTCATGCTGTACAATCGCATAATTGTTTTTTACCTCAGCAATACATGGTTTCACATAGCAGCCGCTTTTGTATTTAGCCCCTTTCAAAGCACCTCCGGTTACTACAAATTTACCTCCCTCTTTTTTCACTTTTGAGATAGAATCCAGATAGTTATTTACGGCATCTTTATCAATCAGTGGGCCTACATGATTTTTAGGATCCAAAGGATTCCCAATCTTTAATTGCTTATATGCTTTTACCAACCCCTTCTTCACCTGATTGTACACACTTTCATGAACAATCAAACGACGAGTAGAAGTACAACGCTGACCGGCTGTACCCACTGCGCCAAATACAGCACCAGTAAGGGCGATATTCATATCTGCATTTGGACTAATAATCATGGCATTGTTGCCACCCAATTCTAACAAACTACGTCCCAGGCGCTGTGCAACAGTAGCAGCTACAATCTTACCCATACGTGTACTTCCTGTGGCAGACACTAAAGGAACACGTCTATCGTTGGTCATCAACTCACCAACCTTGTAGTCGCCATTAATGATACAGGAAACACCTTCTGGTACTTTGTTCGCTTTTAATACTTTGTGTAAAAGGTTTTGGCAGGCAATAGCACACAATGGCGTTTTCTCAGATGGCTTCCAAACAGAAACATCGCCACAAACCATAGCGATCATAGAATTCCAGGACCATACGGCCACCGGAAAGTTGAACGCAGAAATAATCCCAACAACACCTAGGGGGTGCCATTGCTCATACATACGATGGCTAGGGCGCTCAGAGTGCATTGTAAGACCATAAAGCTGACGTGACAAACCAACTGCGAAATCGCAGATATCAATCATCTCCTGCACCTCACCAAAACCTTCCTGGAGGCTTTTACCCATTTCATAAGAAACAAGACGACCTAGTGAATCTTTATGCTTACGCAATTCTTCACCATACTGGCGTACAATTTCACCTCGTTTAGGGGCAGGAACACTTTTCCAATTACTAAAGGCTTTTTGAGCCGTTTTCATGACACGCTCATATTCCGACTTAGAGGTGACACTTACACTTCCGATGTAAGCACCATCAACTGGCGAGTAGGAGTCAATGTACTGTTTTGAAGTTGCAAAAGACTTAAGGCCGGTACTGGTCCCTTTATTCTTTTTGGCAAGTCCAAGTTTTTTTAAAAAGCTTGTATTCATTAGAGCTGAATTTTTGATTGATTATTTTATATCGTTTAAACAAATTTATAAGAAAGAAGCGGACCAATTGCTTTTTTGAAAGCTCGAAAAGTTTGGATGAACCCCACTTACGGGCGGCAAAAATATGAATTTTAACAGCCTTTAACAGGAAATACTGCAATTTAACTTTAGAGTAAGTAATAAACGGTCTTTCAAAATGGTTTCTACTCCGGAATTTGCAAAGAGTCAATGGGCTTTAAATTTCCAGGGAACAAAAACAAATAGGCATAAAAGGAACAGCTATAAAAAACGAATGACAATTTTTTTTACAACCAAAACAAAACAGGCCTACTATGAAACAGTATCAAAATCGGGTAGCTGATATTTCGTCAAAAGGTATGGGAGTATTTATTCTGCAAAGTATACTTTCCGACCGAATCGCACCAAAAATTTTCAATTTATTTTGTTCGCCTTATTCTGAATTGCTGAACCGAATAACACTTCAAAAAAGTGTCTCCAAAACCGTTTACAATTATCCAGCGTATTCATTATAAAGAGGTCATCTCAAAGAGATTCTAATCCGATTTTAGCATGCACGTGGTGATACATAATTATAGGAGGCTATAACGTATCACCACATTTTTAACCTAAAATTTGGATTGATTTAAAACCGACAAACTACATCATGTAGAAAACTACACAAGAATTTTTTAGTTATTTATTCATGGAACTCATTTTAGGGCAACAGCAAAGCATTTTGAATAATGCTTTGCTGTTCTTTTTTCCATGAACTATCTATACGGGAAGAGTCGGGAAATAGATGCAATTATTGTAAAGGTTCAGCGGTCTCATCTTTCATTAGCCACCGAACCATGACAGGAATTAACAACAAATCACTCACCACCGCACTAATCAGCGTCATACTAATCAACAAACCAATCGTCACACTCGGCGGATGAATAGAAGTCAGTAAGACCATAAAACCAAAAAACAGAATGAGCGAAGTCAGACAGATGGCCTTTCCTGTTTCCATAAATGTAATATGAAGGGACTCTTCGATACTCATTCCTTTGTTTAGCGACAGCTTAAACTTACTTAAAAAATGAATCGTGTCGTCCACTGCAATTCCAAACACTATTGCAAATATGATGGAGATACCAGCATCAAGGTCAATGCCTAAATAACCCAGCATCGCACCTGCCAGCAGTAGCGGAAAAATATTTGGTATCAAAGAAATTAAAACCATTCTCCAGTTTCTGAATAAAAGCGCCATTAATAAACTAATAATGAAGACCGCAATTCCCAACCCCTGAATCAGGTTGCGCCGAATATAAGCAGCATTTTTATCTAAAATCAACCCCGTACCTGTTGGTTTGAAGGTGACGATATTGGGATCCGTATTTTCTGCAATCCAGTTAATGATATTCGTTTCAACCAACTTAATGCTGTCCGATCCGATATCTTTTAGTCGCGTGGAGATGCGGGCCATTTTGAAATCCTTACTCAACATGGTTTCAGTGGCGGATCGGGCTACTTTATTGGTGAGCTTTTTATATTTTTTAAATTTCTCTTCTTCAGTTGGTAAGTGATAAGCCTTTGGATTGTTGTTGGAGTACATTTGATTGATGCTTTTGTATACATCGGTGATAGAAGTGATGGACTGAATATTCTCATAAGCAAGCAAGTGTTTTTCAACGGTATCAATTTGCTGTAGTACGGCTATGTCATCAGCCATGTAATCACCTTGTGCAAAAACAGCAATGTCCATTGGTCTGAATCCCGCCAGTTTTTTCTCAAAAAAGAAAAAGTCTTCTGTTATTTTTTTGCCAATAGGCAGGTTACTTTCGATTTTATAATTGGTTCCAATATTCATAATACCAAGGCCGCAGAAAATAGCCATTAAGACAGCCCCCAGCATGATTTTGGAATGGTGATTTTTTGTGAAGTTATTGGTTGCATTCATAAGTCGATCCCAACCTTCCTGGGCTTTACCAAATCGAATTAACTTATCAGTAGAAAAGAAAGAAATGCAGGCAGTTGTAAAAAAGATAACCGTCAGATAAGCAATGCCTACTCCGATGGCAGCATTTAGCCCAAATTCTTTTATCGGTGTCACCCTACTGGTCATTAAAGTCAGAAAGCCAATGGCAGTAGTGATGGATGTCAATAAGGTCGCCATTCCAATTTCTCTTATCGTGACTCTTATTGCATCGCCCTTGTTCGTTCCTTTTCTCAATTCATCAATGTACTTTGACATAATATGAATTACATCAGAAGTTCCTACAATGATCATTAGCAGAGGATAGAGCGCCGCCATAGCATTTAGAGACCGTCCGGCAGCTCCGAGGAAGCCAAAAAATAAAAGTAGTCCCATGGCGATAGAAATCAGGGCGATCGCCATTCCCCAAAAACGCCGGAATACCCAAAACATAACAATCGTAACCAGTAATCCTGAAATAATTGAAGTAACCATAACTTCCCGCTTTTGCATATCCACCATCTCCTTTTGGAAATAAGCAGAACCTAAAAGATGGTAATCCTCGAAAGAATATTTTTCGAGGGAAGTTTTCAAAGCAGAAATAAATGCATTGGATTCATTAATATCCAATGCTCCTTTGGTTTTTATGGCTACAACCAGTGTTGAACCATCTGCGGTAATAAGGTTGTTGACAAAACGATCGTCGCCCATTATAAGGGCTTTGTCTTTTTCGTATTTGGTGGTATCGTTGATGTGGATTAACGGAACAGTGGTAATTGCAAATGGCGTTTTAATGGGGCGTTCCATTGTGGCGAGAGACTGACTCTCATTGACGTGAGGGAGCCGCAATGCCTCCAGCGTAAAGTCTTTTGTCTTTTGCAAAAAAGATTGTTCAAATACACCTTCTTTTCTTTCCAGAGCAACCAATAAGAAATTGACATCAGCGCCAAAATCTTTTTCAAATTGTAAATAAAATTCGAGGTCTTCATCTCCTTTTGGGAAAAACTGCTCCAGCGAAAATGAGAATTGCAGATTAAGTGCGTGATAGACGCTTAAGGCTGAAAGAATGATGAAAACGGCTGTAATAATATTGCGATGAATGGGTCTCATTTATTAGTCTGTGATTTGCTGGCGCAATAATACTTCTTTTTGTTGTAACTATTCAGCAACTCAACCTTTGGACTAAGCAGTTAGTTTAATAAGTTGGATTACTCAGGATGCTGATCTGATAATCAAAGCCTTTTTTCTTTCATTTTGTTTAAAATTTTGTCAGGCACCAACATGGGGTAGACTATTTAGAACAGAAGTTGTTTAAAGTTATTCTCCAAGTTTGCAGCTAACTCATTGATCCCGAATACTTCAGCTATTCTTCGTCGCCGTAGCTTTGGCTACATAAATTCTGAAAAGAATTTCCCGCTTGCGGATGGGAGGGCAAATGAGCTTCGTCTTCAGCATCAAGCAGTTAGCTTCACTTCTGGACAATAACTTTAAACAACTTCACAAATAAAATTTACAGCGCGTAGTGAACAAAGAGTATTTGAATAATAACTTATGTTTTGTACATTTACTTGGAGTTGTATAAAATTATCTACTAAAGGGGAACTTAAGCCAAAGGGAATAATTTGATATGGCTTCTTGATTATCAAACTAAACCACTATGACCACACTAGCATTTACAGCATTTATTTCCATTCCGAACCTCGGAAAAATCAGCATTATTATTCTTATCGGAAGTTTCATGCCTTTGGCAGCTATGACCTACTTTAAGGTAATGCTCAAAAAGAAATCTGCTGAATACAACAAAACATTAGCTGAGCTTGGAATTAATTCGGATAAGAGTGTTGAATCCTATTATTCACCTTCCAAGTATATCTTGCCGGTTGGTTTTCTTACTTTACTTTGCTTTACGGCCATTACGGGCTTCTCATACGCAGACGTCTATGCTGGGGAGATAAAAGACTCTCTGCTACTGACCGGCACCTTTTTCGGTAGCGGAAAAACAGGATTAATCTACCAAAGCCTGGCTGTTATGAACATGGCATTCCTTGGTGGTTTTTTATGGTCGGCACAAAGTATTATCCGACGTTTGATAGCGCGTGACTTATCTCCAAGTGTATTCTATAGCGCAGGGATTCGCATCATCCTGGCAATTGTTGTCGCTTTGGTTTTGTCATTTCTTATTGGCGAACAAAGCAGTACTAATTTTGTAAGTTTTCGATCTTCTTTGGGAGCAATCGCTTTTCTGACGGGCATGTTTCCCGAGCGAATTTTGCAATACATGATCGGCTTGTATAAGCAGTATTTTACACCGGATACGCTCAACGGCGATGTCTTGTCACTCTATAAAATTGAAGGCATCAGCCTCCAGCACAAAGAACGACTCAACGAAATGGGCATCGACAATGCTCAGAATTTAGCGACAGCCAGCTTAACCACTCTTTTAATTGAGACGCCTTTTGGAGCACGCTTGATTTTAGACTGGATTGGTCAAGCCAAATTATTATGCTACGCGAAAGAAAATATAGATGGTCTGAGACAAATAGGCATTCGAACGGTCTACGATCTCTGCAAAGGCAATAAAAGCCCCGAAGCCCTTCGGGAAATCTCTGAATCCGTCGGTATAAACTCTCCAATGTTACAGATCATATACAATCAGATAATGGATGATGTTGGCATAAAAACCCTCTATCGGTTCCAGCATGGCGTTAATGTTCCTGAAAAAGAGCTTGATTCGAGAAAAGCGGCAGAAGATTTGCCATTAAACTTTACAGAGGCAGATTAATCGCCATCAAGATCGGGATAAGCAGCTTTCGGTCCTCCGTGCACTAAGTGCGCCTTATTAGAGACTGTTTATATCAATTTGATTAATATTCCCGTTGTTAATTATAATAAAAAGTAACATGAAAAAGCTCCTGGTCCACATATAAGTTTGGGGCTACGATACAGCTAAATTGGAGCGCATTGAAATTGCCATTGCGATTTTAATTTGCGGCTCAGCCTTGATGTGTTTTCATTTTTATTTAAACAACTTCAAATTGTAATTTAACATGCGAAACTGCCCTGCTAAAAAGGCATGAGAACACAATACTTAATCCTACTTTTTCTGCTGATCACCTGTTTGGCTACAGCCCAAACAGCTGCTGGACAGCACAATATCGTCCCCAATCCCGGGTTCGAAAAATATTCGAGTACACCAATTGGTTGGTTTTACAAAGGGGCTCACTTTACTTCAGTGATGAAGTACTGGAGTTCACCTACTTCGGCCTCTCCTGACGTTTTTGGGCCAAGAGTGCGCGTACCCGCTAATTGGGCATCTAAAGGCTTCGGAGAGCAGTCTGCGCGGACAGGAAAATCAATGGTTGGAATTACTGCCTATGGTTGTGATGAAGGTAAGCCACACTGTAGGGAATATATCCAAATTCAGCTGGCAGAGCCATTGGTAATAGATCAAAGATATTATGTAGAATTTTGGGTAAGCCATCTATCACGATCATTACAAGTCAATAATCTGGGGGCCTATTTTTCGGATACGCCTTTCAGGGAAATTACGGATGCAACCATTGATGCCGTGCCGCAAATAAAAGCTAATCGAATCATTGCTGCACCCCCCAATAACTGGCAAAAAATATCAGGTAGTTTTGTGGCAACATCAGAGGCCTCTTATCTAGTAATCGGTAATTTTTATCCGGATAGTTTAACCAAAGTACAACGCTACAACTCCAATAGCCTAAACTATGCTTACTACTACGTTGATGATGTAAAGTTGAAAAAAGAACAACCGCTTATTTCCGTCCCGATTAAGGATGACGATCTGACACGAATCACTATAGAGGAAGGAAAAGTAGTACAACTGAAAAATATATTTTTCGATACTAATAAGGCAGAACTGTTGCCCCTTTCCAATATTGAGTTGAAAAAATTAGTACAACTCCTGGAAGAAAATCCAACAATGCTTATTGAAATTAGTGGGCATACGGATAGCCGTGGCGATATCGATTATAACCTTGCCCTTTCCGGCAAACGTGCAAAAGCTGTTTTTAATTATCTGGTGGCACGTGGAATTAATCACGTGCGACTTCGATCCGCTGGTTATGGCAGCGCTAAACCAATTGCTTCTAATGAAGAAGAGGCGGGCCGTCAGATGAATCGGCGAGTTGAGTTTTTGATACTTAAGAAGTGAGTGGAGGAAATTTTGAATGGCCCTTTATTGTTGATGGGAAACGGATTTGACGGGTCAAGACGGATTTCCCTTAAACGGGTATTTTTTTTACTCGCTCTAGATCAATCTCTAAGAGTATCATTTAGATTGATGAAATACGTTAGCGGGCTCAACGTACTACGCAAAAAATCCGTCCTTATCCGTTCAATCCGCCAAATCTGTGTCCCATCAAAAAAATCGCTTTAGCGATCCGCGTTATAAAGCTCTTCAAAAAATCCGTAGCTTCGCAAAATGTTAGCTCCTTATCACAATATCAACGAAGTGGAAGCCGGCTGCGATGAAGCAGGTCGCGGCTGTTTGTCAGGTCCCGTATTTGCAGCAGCAGTTATTCTTCCGACAGACTTTTTTCATCCGATCTTGAACGATTCAAAACTAATCACAGAAACTCAACGTGAGGCTTTGCGACCCATCATAGAAGAGCAGGCACTGGCCTGGGGGGTAGCAAAGGTGAGCCCTAAAGAGATTGATAAAATCAATATTTTGAATGCTTCTTTTTTGGCGATGCATCGCTCTGTAAAGAAACTGGAAGTGCGCCCAAGCGTTTTGTTAATTGATGGCAATCGCTTCAATCCATACAGAGGTATTCCGCATCATTGCATTGTGAAAGGCGACAATAAATTTGCATCCATTGCAGCAGCTTCTGTTCTCGCCAAAACTTATCGGGATGATTACATGAAAAAATTAGATAAGAAATTTCCGATGTACGGCTGGTGTCAAAATAAAGGCTATCCAACCAAAGCACACAGAGCGGTGATTAAGGAACATGGTGCTACTAAGCATCATCGGATGACGTTTCGGTTGTTGGCGGTGGAGGAGTGAGGGGAGAAAGGTTGGAAGTGGGAAGCGCCTTCTATCGCGGAGCTCCGCGGTCGAGTGAGCTTCCAACCTCCCACTTCCAACCTCCTCAATACGCCCCATTCAAAAACGGATTATTGGCCTTCTCAAATCCAATCGTAGTATCCTCCCCATGCCCCGAATGAACCCGTACATCATCACCTAATGGAAAACATTTATCCCGAATAGAATCCAGCAAAGTTTTCATATCGCCGCCAGGCAGATCGGTTCTTCCAATGCTTTCGCGAAACAGTACATCGCCAGCAATCAAAAACTGATCTTCTTTACAGAAAAACGAAATACTTGCCGGGGAATGTCCTGGCGTGAACAGCACCGCCAAGGAAGTATTCCCAAAAGTAATCGTATCGCCTTCTTTGATAAAACGACTGGGAGCAGGTGAAGTCTCCACATTCGGCACTCCATACATCGCACAAACCTGAGTGAACGATTCAAGCACAGGAACCTCGCCCTCATGAATCTCCAGCCCCAGCTGATAAGTATCTGCTACGAACTTATTACCAAATACATGGTCAAGGTGACAATGCGTATTAATCAGGCGAACCGGGCGAAGTTCTGCGGATTCAATAAACTCCGCAAAATGCTTCCTTTCAGCTTCCGTATACATGCCGGGATCAAAAATGATGCATTCCTTCGTCTCGTCGTAGACAATATAGGTGTTTTCCTGAAAGGGATTAAAGGTGAATTTAGCAACAAGCGCCATAGTTTTTCCGTTAAATTTTAAAGTATCAAGTGATTAAGCAATAATACAGCATAAAAAGGGAATTTCAAGCCAATGAAAATCAACAATCAGGTCTCGCGTCAAAGGAAACTGGCCCCGCTCCCGACTCCTGACCCCTTATACAGTGAATTATTGTTGGCAAAAGTACACTTTGCTATGAATTGATTGACATTATAGTAGAAAAAGGATTAATTTATAGTCAAGAACAATTAGGACTGCCATTCTGTTGACCTTGTATACCAGAGAAAAAATTAGTCTTTCGCTATAGACTAATAAAGTCTAATGTCTACAAGGTTGTTTTAAATTTCGATAAAGCTAAACTATAGCGCATTTTGATTGCAATTGCCATTGCGATTGGTGGCTTAGCCACGATATGAGATAACACCACCACGAATTACTAAATTATGCGAGCAATAACTTACCTCATCGCTATTACAGCCTTCCTGTTTGCTATTGAGCTTTCGGCTCAAAGGCTGGAGACCCAGTTTGGAAAAAACCGGGTTCAATATCACGACGATTTCAAAGAATGGATGCAGTATGAAAGTCCCAACTTCATCACTTACTGGTATGGAGAGGGTCGGAATATTGGTCAGTATGTAGTGCAAGCGGCAGAGATGGATTACGAATATATCCAAAGCATTCTGGAGCACAGTATGAATGACAAAATTGAGGTCATCGTTTATACGGATATTACAGATGTGAAACAAAGCAACATTGGTAATGAAGAGGCTTTTGTCAATACCGGAGGTCAGACTAAAATTGTAGAAAATAAAGTCTTCGTTTATTTTGATGGCAATCACAATAACCTGCGCCGCGATATCAGAGAAGGTATTGCTTCTGTGTTTTTAGATGCGATGCTTTTTGGTTCGAACCTACAGGAAATTGTTCAAAATGCAGTCTTGCTAAATTTACCACTGTGGTTTAAAGATGGTTTGATTGCTTATGTTGGCGCAGAATGGAATACGGAGCAAGACAACTTGCTGAGGGACTTGTTGAGCGATGAAAAATATCAGGGCTCTTTTTCAAAGTTAGCAGAAGATTATCCCAAACTAGCAGGCCATGCCATGTGGTATTTCATTGGTCAGAATTATGGTAAGTCAACGGTAGCAAACTTGCTCTATCTCACCAGAATTAATCGCAGCATTGAAAGTGGGTTTTTGTATGTGCTTGGAAGTTCTTACGAAAGAACAGTAGCATCCTGCATGACTTACTTTCAGGAACGTTATGACGCTGAAGCGAAAAACATGAGCCAGCCGATTGGCGAAAAAGTCAAAATTAAAAACAAGCGAAACCTTCCGTTGACACAAATAAAGATTAGTCCGGATGGTCGTAAAATTTGCTATGTTGCCAATGAGATTGGGAAGTACAGAGTATATATTCAGGATCTGGCAACAGGAGATCGAAGGGTCGTGCTGAAGGAAGGATTTAAAAATGCTTTTCAGGAAACGGATTACAACTATCCACTACTTGCCTGGAATCCGAACAACCTGGAACTGGCCGTTTTGTATGAAAGACGAGACGTTCCAAAACTAATGCTCTATGAAATTCTCACCAAAGAATCTGTAACAGAAGAATTGTCGACTCAATATCAAAGAGTGTACAGCATGGAATACATGAACGCATTTAATTTGATTATTTCAGCTACGGTGAGAGGGTTTTCTGACATCTTTGTTTACAAAACCAAAACCCGTCAAACCGATCGCATCACCAATGATTTTTATGACGATCTGGATGCTGCATATGTAACGGTAAAGGGGAGAAGAGGAATTGTATTTTCATCAAATCGGGATGATGTCAAGCTGGAGCGAATGAAAATGGATTCGATATTACCAACCAACAATTTCGATATCTTCTATTATGATTTGGATGACCCTGCCAAAGAATTGGTACGAGTAACCAATACCCCGTTTGTAAATGAAAGAAGACCGATGGCTGTTGACTCTATCTGGTTTGCTTACCTCAGCGATGAGAGTGGTTTGTTTAACCGCCAAACGGCTTATCTGGATAGCATCATTGCTTACAATGAACAACATATTTTTCTACAAGGCGGTACTGAAGTTGTATTGCACGAAGACAGTACCCTAGCGACACTTGATGCTGAACTAATTGATTCTATTCGGATAGAACCAGTTTATAAACTAAAAGCCTTTGCCCATGCTTCCAGTAATTTTGACAGAAGTATCCTCTCTCAGAGTACGGCGAGACGGGCAGATAAATCGGCAGACGTTTTTTATAAAAATGGAACTCACGAGGTTTATGTTTATCAAACCAATCCTGAAAATGAGGAGACGGCTGCTCCAACTCATTTACAAGAAAAGAAGCAGCAACAACTGGAGGAAATGGACGAGGAAGAACCGGAGTCCATCGAATTTGAAGTAGAGGGTAATTCTGAAGAGGAAGAGCAACCAGAAGAAATGGAGGAGGAAGAACCGGTTAAGAAGGAAGCTTATCTTTTCCAAAGTGAATTTGATGATGAGGAAGAAATAGAAGAGGATGATCAGACAGAAACGATTAGGATCGATGAAGAAGACGACGAAGTAGCTGAGCAACCAGCTTACATCGATGCGATGGATCTTACAGAAGATTCTAAACTACATGAATTCAGGTCTTCACGTATCGTTCCTTACCGACTAAAATTTAAAACGGATTTCGTTACAACACAGTTAGACAACGGTCCATTATTTGGAGGTATGGATGGGATATTGACAGATTCACTTGCGTCAGGAAACGGTAACCCCGCAGCGTTTAATTATATCCCTCCCGGAATTCTGCTTAAAGCAAATTTTAAAGACCTGTTTGAGGATTACGAAGTTGAAGGCGGTGTTCGAATACCAACTTCCTTTAATGGAGCAGAATATTTTCTGGTTTTTAATGATAAGAAAAAACGACTGGATAAAATCTATTCTCTATATCGTCGCTCCTTAAAATTCACGGACAGAAATATAAGTCCGGTTCCACCTAAGCGTAGAGAAACCATCGTACAGGGAAAAATGGAAGTGCGCTACCCCTTAGATATATTTACCAGCTTAAGAGCAAGTGCGAGTTTTCGAATGGACAAGCGCATACAGTTAGCCACAGATGCATCTACCCTCAATCGGTCAACCATCAAGAACCAGCGAATTGGAATTCGGGGCGAATATGTTTTTGATAATACCATGGACATTGATTTAAATATTAAACACGGAACGCGATATAAAGTCTATGCAGAAGTATTGAAGCGATTCAATGTAGACTTTATTGACGGTTTTGAATTTAAAGCCAATAAGGGTCTCCTGACGGTTGTCGGTTTAGATGCGCGTCATTATCAACGATTGGATAAGCATTCTATTCTGGCCCTCCGTGGTGCAGGTGCTGCTTCATTCGGATCGGAGAAAATGTTATTTTATTTAGGCGGTGTTGAGAATTGGTTATTCCCCCGAACCAACAATGATATAGCGGTACCTGATCCGGAAGGTTTTGCCTATAAATTGTTAGCTGCTAATATGAGAGGTTTCCGAACCAATATTAGAAACGGTAGCTCTTACGCCATGATCAATACCGAATTGCGGATACCCTTATTCAAATATTTTAAAAAGCGTATCCGTTCATCGTTTTTCCGTAACTTTCAGGCGGTTGGATTCTTTGACGCAGGTACAGCCTGGCAAGGCCTCACACCTTATAGCAAAGACAACCCATTGAATACGGGGACTGTCAGTTATCCAGGTAATATAGTCGTGAATGTAAATTATTTTAAAGACCCGATCATTGCGGGTTATGGAGTGGGAATACGCTCTGTAATTTTTGGTTACTATGTGAAGCTTGATTATGCTTATGGCATTGAGACGAGAGTCGTGCAGGATCCTATGTTTTACTTTTCTTTGGGGACTGATTTTTAGGAAGGTTGGAAGTGGGAAGCTGCCCGCTAACGTAAAGTGATCGTATAAAAAAAACTCCGCTTGCTGTCAGGAGGTGGAGTTTTTTTAGGGTAGGTTGATTCGATATAAGGTCTTTCTTTTTATAAAAGGGATTCAGGCAAGAAGAGAAGCTTCCAACCTCTCACCTCCCACTTTCCACCCTTCCTAAATCTCCTCCCCCTTCAGCTTCTCCGTATTCTCATACATCAGCAGCGCTTCGATAATGTCTTCAATCTCACCGGCGAGAACACGATCTAGTTTGTTGACGGTATAGCCGATGCGGTGATCCGTGACTCTGTTTTGAGGAAAATTGTAGGTGCGAATTTTATCGGCACGATCACCTGAGCCGACCAGACTTTTTCTCTTTTGAGAAACTTTTGATTCGTGGGCTTCGCGTTGGGCATCATATATTTTTACATACAAACGATTCAGCGCAATGTCACGATTTTTTATCTGAGAACGGGCATCGGTACTTTCAGAAACAATACCAGTAGGAAGGTGGGTAAAACGAACACCTGATTCCGTTTTGTTTACGTGCTGCCCCCCCGCACCACTTGCGCGGAAGGTATCCGTTTTCAAATCAGCTTTGTTGATGTTTACATCCTTCATCACTAATTTGGGCATGACCACTACAGTGGCGGCAGAAGTGTGCAGACGACCTTTTGATTCTGTTTTTGGAACACGTTGTACACGATGTGCGCCAGATTCAAATTTTAAGTGACCATATACATCAGTGCCGGTTACCTCAAGTACTAGCTTGGTATAGCCACCTACCGTACCTTCGTTGATCGTTATTGGATCGGTTTTCCAGCCCATCGTATCAAAATAGCGGGAATACATACGATAGAGATCTCCTGCAAAAAGACTGGCTTCATCTCCACCAGCACCTGCGCGGATTTCAAAGACAACGTCTCTTTCATCTTCAGGATCTTTAGGTATTAGCAGGACTTTTAGCTCCTCTTCGAGTTCCCCTTTTTTAGGAACCAGTTCTTCCAGCTCCATTTGAGCCATCTCTTTCATTTCCGGGTCGCCGAGCATTTCTTTTGAAGAATTAATGTTGTCGGTCACCAATTGGTATTCTTTAATGACGTTCACGATTGGCTCCAGCTTTTTATATTCCTTATTGACATCGGCAAAGCGCTCCTGGTCAGAAAATATACTGGGATCGCTCAGTTGTTCTTCCAGATAAATATACCTCTCCTGAATAGCAGTTAATTTGTCTAACATAAATTTAAGTCTTTCTCTGAGAAGGCATACGGAGACCCTCCTCTGTTTTTAAGTGGTGCAAAGGTACTACATTGATGATTATTATTGAAACGGGAACCGGTTGCAATAAACACAACATTGACCTTAGCTATGACGACATCATAACTGTATGACTGATATGTTGAAAAGAAAAGGGACTATCTACTGGATTTTTCTCAATGAATCCGTAACCTCATGTAGCAGTAGGCGTCACTCGGATTTTTTCTTTGATTGACTGAATAAGGGATGGTGAAACGGTACGTCTCTGGACACGGGATTTGATAAACTCTCGGAAGGATTGTTCTTTACTAAGAACTTCGTGGTACATGGGGTTTTGTTTTAGCTCTTTAAGCAATTCGCGTTCTGCTTCCTGGCTAAGTTCGTTGTCGAGATACATGTTGACTTTCTCTACAAGAGACCGGTGGTTTTGCTGATTACCCATTGTTATTAAGATTTAGTAAATAAATAAGGCGTAGCCCTGTTTGCTGTTAATAAATTTTTTATTTGGTCTTAAGAGGATTATGGAAAACAAAAAAGCTGTTCCAGTCCCTCAAAATACTAAAATATTTCGAAGAAACTAAAACAGCTTTTATAATTAACGTTTATTTTTAAAGCCTTTTGATTGGGCGTAAGTACTCAATTGTTCTTTAAGCATGTTTCTTGCTCTGTGAAGTCTCGAACGCACGGTACCAATCGGGATATCAATAATTTTGGATATTTCCTCGTAGGAAAACCCTTCAATATCGCAAAGGAGGATGACTGCTCTAAAGTCAACTGGTAAATTGTTGACGGCCACCGTTACTTCATCGCCCATCATATTTTGGAAAATTTCTTCCCGCATATCGACGTAGCCACTCAGCGAGCTATCCTCCTCATTCTGATAGCTTACGATATCCTCAAAATCAACCTTCGTAGGCCTTTTGGCATTCTTACGATATTGATTAATAAAGGCATTTTTCAATATTTTAAATAGCCAGGCCTTGGCATTGGTACCCACATGATATTTATCTACGAAGCGATAAGCCTTCATATAGGTCTCCTGCACCAAATCATTGGCGTCAGCCTCGCTATAAGTCAGATTATAGGCGAAGTTGTACAGAGCATCTGCATGAGGGTAAAATTCCTCCTCAAATACCTTGTCGTAATGTGCTCTTTCCATGGTAGTTCCAATTTCTAGAGTCATAAAGGTAATAAATTTTGCCACTGAGATAAATAATGAGGTCATTTTGCCCCTTTTGCTATCCTAGTTTATTGATCCTGTCTTTTGAATGTCGTCATAAACTACAATTGGTCAAACCGAAGAGTTTTAGAAAAAGTTTCCGAAGTTGAAAATTTATTGAAAATAATTTTTTTAGATAACTGCGCTGTCAGACTTTCCTCGACCGTGACACCGAATAGGAGCGCGTTAGTGGACGTTTGACAGCGAGGCGATCTGACTAAATTACGCAACAGGCGTAACGATCTGATAGCGAAGCGGTCTGATACTGCAACGGTTTAAAAAATAAACGTAACTGTTCAGTGACTCCATTGATGCGTTCGGTCTGGATGTTGGATGTTTAAAGTCATTCCATTCGGCCGTTCATTAAAGGCCAGCTGAATAGAGTTACAAATAAACTAAATTTTTACAGGTGAAATCCCAGAGAACGTTTTTTCAAACCATTTTAAAGGCGCCTGGTTCTTATCACCCGTTCGGGTATCGCAGACAAAAAAGAGGTAATAAAGCTGGATGTCGCCGCCAATTATGGTTAAAAAGCGCTTCAGGCGTTCTTGGCTGGCTTCCTGATCGCGGTAAATATTTTCCAATCGCCAGATGTAATAAGCCTCGTCGTGCCATTCCAGAATATTTAGAATGGCGGGATCATCGATAAACTGAGCAGTATATTTGCGGGCAATTACGCCGTGGTGCTTATTTGGGTCGCGTGGATGTCGGCTCTTATCTTCCTGATGCTTGAAGCTATCATGGGTAAAAGCGATGAGGCGAAGTTTTCTTCTTGTTTCTTGACAAGATAATTGAAGCTTGTCAACGTTATTCAAAACTTCCTTAATATGAAACACCACTCTACCCTCAGGATGCCCAAATCTTGGACGTCCCCATAAGAGGCCCTCTCTGAAATCTGTTTGTCTCAGAAGGATTACTTCTACTGGGTTTTCTGGCTTGAGCATCTCCTCCAAACTTGCGTTTTGGCGAAGCGCTCGCTCCATATAGTTCGGTTTAGTCACGACACTTAAAGTTAATTATTAAAAAGTACGAGTTTGTATGACTTTCATTTAGTTCAAGAAACTTAACTCTTAGCATTACCTATGGATTATTTTGAACACTTACTTAAACAACTTCAATATAAACATAATTTAAATTCATTACCAGTTAAATTTGCAAAAACAATTCCAAAAGCCTTAGTACACTGTAATTTAAGTTTCGTCCGAATTTGAATCGATTATTTTGAAATTGATTGAGTTATAAATTTCGCGAATAGCCTTAGCTATTTAAGGAATTTCTAACGAAAAGTAATTTCAAAAGAAGCATTCAAAACGGGCAGAATTTAGATTACAGTGTACTTAGTGTGTATCCGATAACTTCTATATGTTGTTGCTGAATGTTGGATGCTGGAGCACTCGAACGTAGCGATTGCGGGTATCGTTGTTAGTTGATTCAACATCTTGTATCTTGCAGCAGCACACGAACGTAGCGACTGCGCGAAGGCAAGGAGGACCATACCCGTTTGTAGTGATCCAGCATCCAGCAACTAGTACCAAACCCCTGCTTATTTAAAAATTCAGACATGAAAATTACTATAAAGTCACATGGAAGCAAGTACAAAGCTGATCTTTCTAAGCCCTTAGATCTTTCTATGCCATTAAACTTTGGCTCTGATAATGTCAACTGCTTCTACGCACCGTCGCCGAATGCAAGCCCCGTCATTGCCGGTGATTTTGTTGGGTCAACAGCTCAGGGTGGTCTGGTCAACTTTATGAATGTTCAATTAAACCCCCATGGTAACGGTACGCATACCGAATGTGTAGGACATATTGCCAAAGAAATTTTTACTATTAATAATTGCTTAAAAAAGTTTAACTTTATAGCGAAAGTAATTAGTGTCTCTCCAACTGAAATGGAGAATGGAGATTTAGTCATTCTAAAGGAACAGATTGAAAAACAACTGGGGGAAGGTGAAGCTGAAGCACTGGTTGTCCGAACGCTACCCAATGATCTTTCAAAGCAAAAAAAACAATATTCAGGTAGTAATCCGGCCTATTTGCATTGGGAAGCTACCCAATATATGGTAGAGGCAGGGATTGAACATTTGCTCATCGATTTGCCTTCGGTGGATCGGGAAGAAGACGAAGGAAAGCTGTTGTCACACCAT
>Ga0209187_1000792_pt1 | contig 46541 bp, 44 predicted proteins | sample BantaG_FD_187430 | JGI IMG/M metagenome (GOLD analysis project Ga0209187, IMG submission 187430) | Marine algal microbial communities from Bantry Bay, Ireland - BantryBay_4 metaG (SPAdes) (version 2) | ecosystem: Host-associated > Algae > Red algae > Unclassified | place: Bantry Bay, Ireland...
CTGATTGCCAAGGACCAGAGGGACCACAAGGACCTCAAGGCCCTACTGGACCAACAGGATCACCAGGACAGAATGGTACCAACGGTACAAATGGAGCTGATGGACAAACTGGACCACAGGGACCGGCAGGTAACACAGGGCCACAAGGACCAGTAGGAAATACAGGACCACAAGGCCCAGCAGGCAACACTGGACCCCAGGGACCAGCGGGTAATACAGGTCCACAAGGTCCAGCAGGAAACAACGGAGCTGATGGACAAACTGGTCCACAAGGCCCGGCAGGTAATACAGGACCACAGGGACCAGCAGGTAATAATGGAGCTGATGGACAAACTGGACCACAAGGTCCAGCGGGAAACACAGGACCACAGGGACCAGCGGGTAACACAGGCCCACAAGGTGCTCAAGGTAATACCGGACCACAGGGTGCTCAAGGAGAGCAAGGCCCAGCAGGAAACAATGGAGCTGATGGACAAACTGGCCCACAAGGACCAGCGGGTAACACAGGTCCACAAGGACCGGCTGGAAACACAGGACCACAGGGACCAGCGGGTAACACAGGCCCACAAGGAGCTCAAGGAGAGCAAGGCCCAGCAGGAAACAATGGAGCTGATGGACAAACTGGACCACAAGGCCCAGCGGGTAACACTGGCCCACAAGGACCGGCAGGAAACACAGGTCCACAAGGCCCAGCAGGAAACACTGGCCCACAGGGCCCGGCAGGTAATACAGGACCACAAGGCCCAGCAGGACAAAATGGCACAGCAGGACAAACCGGACCACAGGGACCGGTAGGAAATATTGGACCAGCAGGTTCTGATGGTATAAGTTGTTGGGATGCGAATGGAAATGGTATTGGTGATGCTGGAGAAGATAGAGATGGAGATGGACTTTTCAATGCTAACGATTGTACCGGGTCTCAAGGACCAACGGGTAATACAGGCCCACAGGGACCAGCAGGTAATACAGGACCACAGGGACCAGCAGGTAATACAGGACCACAAGGACCGGTTGGGAACACAGGACCACAAGGACCGGCAGGTAATAATGGAGCTGATGGACAGACAGGACCACAAGGACCGGTTGGGAACACAGGACCACAAGGACCGGCAGGTAATAATGGAGCTGATGGACAGACTGGACCACAAGGACCAGCTGGTAACACAGGACCACAAGGCCCAGCTGGTAACACAGGACCACAAGGAGCTCAAGGTGAGCAAGGACCTCAAGGTGCACAAGGACAAGTAGGTAACACAGGACCACAAGGTGCACAAGGAGCTCAGGGTAACACAGGACCACAAGGACCACAAGGACCAGCAGGAATTAACTGTTGGGATACTAATGGAAATGGTGTATTGGATGCAGGAGAGGATATGAATGGAGACGGAGTAGGAAATGCAGCTGACTGTCAAGGACCTGAGGGACCTCAAGGACCACAAGGACCAACAGGACCAACAGGATCACCAGGGCAGAATGGTACAAACGGAACTAACGGATCTGATGGACAAACTGGCCCACAAGGCCCGGCAGGTAACACAGGCCCACAAGGACCACAGGGGGACCAAGGCCCAGCAGGTAATACAGGACCACAAGGACAATCAGGACCTCAAGGACCACAAGGTGACCAAGGTCTAGTTGGACCTCAGGGTGCACAAGGTGTTCAGGGTAATCCTGGTCCTCAAGGAAACCAAGGACCACAAGGTGACCAAGGACCAGCTGGTAATAATGGAGCTGATGGACAAACTGGACCACAAGGACCAGCGGGTAACACCGGACCACAAGGTCCAGCAGGAAACACAGGACCACAGGGACCAGCAGGAAACACAGGACCACAAGGACCACAAGGTGACCAAGGACCAGCAGGAAACACAGGACCACAGGGACCTCAAGGTGACCAAGGACCATCAGGTAACACAGGCCCGCAAGGACCACAGGGTAATACTGGACCACAGGGACCAGCAGGTAACAATGGAGCTGACGGACAGACCGGTCCACAAGGACCACAGGGTAATACAGGACCACAGGGACCAGCAGGTAACAATGGAGCTGATGGACAGACCGGTCCACAAGGACCACAGGGCAATACAGGCCCTCAGGGTGAACAAGGCCCACAAGGCCCGCAAGGACAGCAGGGCAATACTGGCCCACAAGGACCAGCAGGTAACAACGGAGCTGATGGACAAACTGGACCGCAAGGCCCACAAGGAAATCAAGGCCCAGCGGGTAGCACAGGACCACAAGGACCACAAGGTGACCAAGGACCAGCAGGTAATACTGGCCCACAGGGACCAGCAGGTAACAACGGAGCTGATGGACAAACTGGCCCACAAGGACCAGCAGGTAATACTGGCCCACAAGGACCGGCAGGTAACAACGGAGCTGATGGACAGACTGGTCCACAAGGACCACAGGGTAACACTGGGCCTCAAGGACCAACAGGTAACACAGGCCCACAGGGACCAGCAGGTAATAACGGAGCTGATGGACAAACTGGACCGCAAGGCCCACAAGGAAATCAAGGCCCAGCGGGTAGCACTGGACCACAAGGACCACAAGGTGACCAAGGACCAGCAGGTAATGCTGGCCCACAGGGACCAGCAGGTAACAACGGAGCTGATGGACAAACTGGGCCTCAAGGACCAGCAGGTAATACTGGACCACAGGGACCGGCAGGTAACAATGGTGCTGATGGACAAACAGGCCCACAAGGCCCAGCGGGTAACACAGGCCCACAAGGCCCAGCAGGTAATACTGGCCCACAGGGACCAGCAGGTAACAATGGAGCTGATGGACAAACAGGACCACAAGGACCACAAGGACCACAAGGTGCTCAAGGCCCACAAGGTCCTCAAGGCCCACAAGGTGATCAGGGACCACAAGGCCCACAAGGACCTCAAGGCGATCAAGGTCCTCAAGGACCTACAGGAGCAACTGGTTCTCCAGGAGCAAATGGAAATGCATGTTGGGATACAAATGGAAATGGCATCGGTGATGCATCTGAAGACACTAATGGTGATGGACAAGTAAATGTATCAGATTGTCAAGGTGCTATGGGTCCATCAGGGTCACAAGGACCAGCTGGACAAAATGGTGTCGCTGGACCACAAGGACCACAAGGACCACAAGGCCCGCAAGGACCAGAAGGTGCTCAAGGTGCTCAAGGCCCACAAGGCCCACAAGGTGCTCAAGGTGATGCTGGCCAAGCTGGTGCTGTTGGACCACAAGGGCCACAAGGACCACAAGGACCACAAGGACCACAAGGTGCTCAAGGTGCTCAAGGTGAGGCTGGTGCTGATGGACCACAAGGACCACAGGGTGCTCAAGGTGCTCAAGGTGCTCAGGGTGCTCAGGGTGCTCAGGGATCTGACGGGCCACAAGGACCGCAAGGTGCTACTGGACCACAGGGCTCACAAGGACCTCAAGGTGCTAACGGACTTGCTGGAGTAGCTTGTTGGGATGCTAACCAAAATGGATTTAATGATCCTGCGGAGGACGTTAACAATGATGGTTTGTTCAACACTGCTGATTGCGCAGGAGCACAAGGGCCTAGCGGACCAGTGGGAGGTGTAGGACCACAAGGACCACAAGGACCACAAGGACCACAAGGTAATGATGGACCACAGGGCCCATCTGGACCGCAAGGATCTGAAGGTGGACAGGGACCACAAGGACCACAAGGTCCTTCCGGTGCGCAAGGCGCTGATGGACCACAAGGTGCTCAAGGCGCTCAAGGACCACAAGGTCAGCAAGGAGCTCAAGGACCGCAAGGACCTTCAGGAGATACTGGTGGTTTGGGGCCTCAAGGACCACAAGGACCGTCTGGACCACAAGGACCATCAGGTGGACAAGGACCACAAGGACCACAAGGACCATCTGGACCACAAGGTGAAATAGGACCAGCAGGACCATCAGGACCTCAAGGTTCAGCTGGACCTCAAGGTAACACTGGGCCACAAGGCCCTCAAGGTATCAATGGAGGTATCAGCATGAAAAAAGACGTATTCTGTATCCCTTCACTAGTGGGAGCGCAGGTAGGTGATATGTTGCCACCTTTCCAGACATGTTTTGGTATGGTATCATCAGAAGTTGAAGCGGTTGATAACGCAGACTTGAGTACAGGTACTATGGCAGGAATGAGAATAAGATTTACATTCCCCAATCAGAATTTCACTCCTGATTGTGCTATTCTACAGTGCTTTGATCAAAGTTCTACTAACAATCAAGGATTCTCGATTTGTCAAGTAGGTGCTATATCATCGAATTCAATTACAGTGTACGTAAACAGAACAGATATGCTTGAAGACTGGAATAATCCAGTTAAATTCTTTATGTCATATCTATACGGTTTATAAGATAATATGTGAATTGTGGGAGGGAGATAATTTTCTCTCTCCCCTATTTCTTAATTAATAATGAACTGTAAATGACAAATTTCAAATTATCAGCTTTCATGACGATGTGGTGTATATTAGCAGCATACTGTCTTTCAGCTCAGATGACGTCCTATGGGAATATGTATATTCACCATGGTGCTGAGATTTTTGTGCATGGAAAACTGATATTTAATGCTAATAACGGAGCGGGTACGCATCCTGGGATAATCACAACAAGTCGTCATAGCCAATCTCCTGGCGTAGTTTCTTTAATGGGAAGCGAATGGGAGAATGCTGCTGAAGATAGATTCGTTGATGGTTATGTGAAAGTTTATAATGATAATCCTTTCACCTTCCCTATTGGAAATCTTGGAAATTTTCAGCCTATATCTATAAGTGGAGCTTCAGGTACAACTGCAGCATACATATATGATGATGCTAGAAAATTGCCTTTCATTGACTCTTCTGTTTCTCTTAGGAGTTCTGAAGCGACGACCTCTGATACAAATGTTCGTGCAAGCGACGTTGAGTATTGGGATCTTAGAGGTGAAAAAGCAACCAAGGTTACTTTGCACTGGGATGTTAACAGTACTATCGAACACCTTACCAATGGTGACTTATCCAATCTTACAGTTGTAGGTTGGAATGGTTCCTCTTGGGAAGTTATATCTTCTTCTGTCGATCAAAATGTTTTTTATGCGACTGAGTCTCCTGCTTCATTCAGCGGAGAATCCAGTACGTATTCTTTCGGTTCTATTACCACTGATGGTGATATAGTGCCAGATGATTATGATGTTATTACTTTCGGAGTGCTCTCTTCAGAGGACTTGAAAGATGGAGAAACAGAATTTGGGTCAGAGCTTGTGAATAACGAAACTATCGAGTTGACCTTGTTCCCTAACCCTACCACTGATCTCAGTAATATCAACATAGATTATGACTTGTCTCAGACTCAGTCTGATGCTACCTTAGTTATATTCGACTCTCGTGGAGAGACGGTATACACGAAGCAACTTCTGGAAAAAGAGGCAGTTATAAACCTTTCCTACCAAGGAAATACATCTGGAGTTTACCATATCGGTATATACACAGAAAATGGATCTAAGGTTTTTAAACCAGTTGTGATTACTCAGAACTAGGTCTTTTTTTAAATGTATTTATCCTTTGGATAATATAAAGGTTATTATGCTCGGGTCTTTCGACCCGGGCATTTTTTATTTAAATATTTCTCAAGTCGTGATATAGCTCTAGAAGATTTGGTGATATTGCTCTTTACCTAAGCGATCAGTAATAGAAAAACCTTAAGTTTATCTAAAATCAACTTCGATATGAACTCTTCAGGTGCTCATTACCTTTTAATTAAAACAATACCTATGAATAAGATATTTAAACAACCTTGTACCTTTTTCATCTTTTCTTTTTGCTTACTGTGGAGTTATGCTTCTACTGCACAATCCAAAATTTCAAAAGGACTTATTAAGATGGAGATATCTGATGTTGACTCAGAAGATCAGGCCATTGCTACGCAGTTGGAAATGATGAAAGGCACTGAAACAGATTACTATTTTAATGATGATCAATCTTTAGTAACAGCTAATATGATGGGTGGAATGGTGAAGATGCAAAGCCTTACCAAGAATAGTAATGAGGACTTGACATTTCTTTTTGACATGATGGGTCAAAAAATGATGGTTTCCAGTACTAAGGAAGAGCGTGAGAAATTCGGAGGAAATGACAAAGCTGAACTATCGGATATGAAAGTTAATTATGATGAGAATGATACCAAAAATATATTAGGGTTCAAATGTATAAAGGCTACTATTAAAGGAAATGAAAACAGTCCTGTGGCTTTTGATATGTATGTGAGCGAGGATATAAAGATCAGTAGTAAGTTGATTCAAGGTTTGCAAGATTTCGAAATAAGGGGTTTTCCACTGGAATATACGATGCAAATGGAGCAGCTGTCCATGACTTACTTAGTAACTGAAATAATTAAGGAATTAAATCCTACTGTTTTTGAATTAGATAAGACAGGATATGAAAAATTAACTTTTGAAGAATTTCAGGAAAAAATGAAAGGATTTGGAGGAGGAATGGGTTTTTAATTTGACTTACTCTACTCTACTCTAATCTGGAAATATAATAGAGGTGCTACTACTAGATAGGTAGCACCTTTCTTTTTATTAATATTTCAGGAAAGTCCATTCGTCAAAAAACTTTAAGAATATTTTGGCTAAATTTTCAGCATCTGATATTGCCCGATGTTGAATGCCTGTGAATTCAAAGCCCTCTCTTGCGACAACCTTTTTTAAATTGCCTTTTATGGCACCACCTTTTAAGTCGTCATATTGGTTTTTTAGATTGACATAGTATTCTAACCAGTCAAATTCCAGCTTATGAAGAGAACAATCATCTGCAAAGAGTTTTTTGTCATTTTGACCCCAAGAACAGACATAGAATGGATCATTGTATATTCCCGACCATATTTTAAATTCCTCTATTACTACTGGAAATTTTCGAGCTGAATTGACTTGGTCTTGTGAAATGGAAGTTAATTTCTTACAGAAACCAGAAAGGACTGGATTGACCGTAGGCTTGATGAAGCTCTCGTAAGTATCTAGAACTTCTCCATATTCATTTATTTTAACTGCACCTATCTCTATGATTTCATTGTAGCCTCTGGGAGGTCTACCTAGCCAGCAAGTGGCTTCAAGATCGTATATAATATAATTCATGCCTAAAAAGATCCGTTCCTATTAGTATCTACTTAATTATTCAATAATTAGGCAAGTCGTAATGCGTTAATTTATTGTGGTAGTAATATAACAACTTAAGGTCTTCTGTGCTTAAAAATTTCTTATTCTTAAGCTTTATAACTTTTTTTAGGTGATAGGCACCCACTTTTGAGATGCCATCCTTGATAATTTCATCTAAATCCTTATGCTCCACAGTTCTGGATAAACTGACTTCTCCTTTCTCAGCCTTGGTTTTCAGTAATTGAAGTAGTGCTTCAGCTTTTTGCTTAAAACTGTCCATCGGAACATTAATGTCTTTGACGTTAAGCTTTAACAGTTCGAAAAGATCCATTTCTTCATTTGTTTGTTCAATGTGCCGGAATAAGACATAAGCAACGAAATGGCTGGACAGAACCACGTTATTCACTTTGAAACTTTCGACTATTCTTTCAGCAAGTATTTTAGTGTAAATGGACTCCCTTTGAGAATCCACATTTAAAATATCATCCTTGGAGAAATAAGATCTCACATCTATTGGATTACCCCGGCGATCAAAGCTATCGCCATTATGGTCCACAACATTCCCCATGATATCCATAGGTTTACCAAATGACAGGTAGACCTCAGAGTCTTTATTTCTGAGTGATACCAGAAAATTGTAAATCAATTTGAAAATAGATTTCTTTTTCTTGGGTCTTAGATACTTTTCTTTGCCGAGTACCTTGAGATGTTGATTAATAAGAGATTCAGCTTCTAACACAAAATGGTATCCGATGGCCAATGGCACTATGAATATGCGCTGTGGCTTTTCATTGACAAAACTGTGACGCTGGGCATCAATCACAGAGTTAAGTAATCCAAGTTTAAGCCGCTCTTCTATCGCTCCACTTCTAGACCTTGTGCCACCTGGAAAAAAGATATGGTTCAAGCCATCGATAAGAGACAGACTGGCCATGCTCTTCAAGGTCTCCAGATACACAGGATTCTTCTTCCGTCTATCCACCCTGTAGGCACCCAATCTATTCATATAATAGGCTAATATTTCTGTGTCATAGAGATTAAGACCTGCACCGTAGGAGAAAGCTGGCAAACCTGCTTTACCATCAATGGCATAAGCTATTTGGATAGAGTCAAGGTTGCTGTAATGAGTAGGCACCATTACCACTGTTCCTAGCTTGAATAAGGATCTGATTTCTTCTGGATGTCCAGTTATATGAATCTTGGATAATAGATTTTTCTTAGAGCCCCAGAACAATCTATGCCCTCTACCCCAACCATTATTGTAGAGTCTCTTGAAGAAGGCAGTTAAAAATCTTCGGGCGAAAAGATGGCTTTTGGGCACGAAATGACCTATAATCTCCTCACTATATCTATTAACTATTCGTTTAAGGATTTTTAATTGTTCTAAATCTGGATTATCAGCAGTCTTAGTATTCTCCAACTCTGTTGATAATGAATTCCAGTATTCTTTTTCATCTTGAGGGTCAACTTTCCAAGGGCTGGTTTTTACTCTCTTTTGTTCTTGATATATGGTCTTATTGAGTAATTCTAGAGGAGTGGCTTTATGGCTGCTTATGATTTTCTGAAGTACGTAATCTGTCAGCTTCTTGATAAATGCATTTCTGTCTTCAGAAAACTTATAGATAGGCCAATCCTGAATATCAGGTAGGATATGTTCATAGGTTTTTGATTTTTCGGACATCTTTATCAAAAGTCGGTATTATTATTTATTTCCTTTACAAATTCAAGTATCTCATCTCGTCCTGACCCAGTATTAGCAGAGGTGATGAACTCTCTAGGTAGGGTTTCCCAGTGTTCTAGTAAGCCATTTCTGATTTGACTTATATTCTCCGTAACTTCTTCCTGTTTGAGTTTGTCAATTTTGGTGTAGACAATAACAAATGGTATGCCTTTAATACCTAGACTATTGATGAATTCCAGATCATTCAGTTGTAAAGTGTGACGAGAATCTATGAGAGTGAATACGCATACGAGATTTCTTCTTTTGGTAAGATATTGGTCGATCATAATCTTCCATTGCTTTCTCATTTTCTTTGAGATCCTTGCATAACCATATCCTGGAAGGTCCACAATACGCCACTCATCATTAATCTGGAAGTAATTCAGCGTCTGAGTTTTACCAGGGGTAGATGATATTCTAGCCAGCTCTTTTCTTTCCAACAACATATTAATCAATGAGGATTTCCCCACATTTGACCTTCCTATGAAGGCGTATTCAGGTAAGGAATCAGTCGGGCACTGTGATTCCTTCTCAAAACTGCCCAGAAACTCTATTTGTCTTAGGATCATATATCAAATGTTGATTATTTTAGAAGTATGGTATGACATATTGTAAGAACTTTACGTTATATATCACAAAAGTACTGATCATGAAAGCAATTCCTACTATTGTATTAACTCTCTCGTTACTACTTATCCCTCTGCTTGCACAGTCACAGATAGGCATTAAGCTTGGGGTTCATTCGTTTGATTTAAATTCACCCAGAAAACTAATTTTCCCAGATTCTGCGACAGTTTCTTATTCTGACGCCAAATTGGGGTTCCAAGGGGGTATCTATGGTCGTTTGGATTTTACCAAGTTTTTCTTAGAAAGTAGATTAATGTTAAATTCTACTAAGGTTGAATATGTCATCAATGGAGATTCAGAATTCCTGGAAGAGTTAAGATCTGAATCTTTCACCAATCTGGATATACCTATAGTTATTGGATTCGATTTCGCTTTTCTGGATCTATATGGAGGACCTGTTGCTCATTTGCATTTGGGTTCAAGTTCAGAGCTTACAGACCTTCAAGGCTATAAGACCAAGTTTTCAACTGCGGAATTTGGTTACAGGGTTGGTCTCGGGACCGAATTCGGTAATATGAATATTTCATTCGAGTATGAGGGTAATTTCTCAAAATATGGAAATCATATATCCATAGCCGGTCAAGATTTTGACTTTGGAAATCAAGCCAGTCGATTGATATTCAATGTGGGTTTTAAGGTATTCTAGTGTATGGCACGGAATTAGCCTATGATATGTTGCAATAACATTGCAACTGTTAAAACCAAAAAAAAGGTCTAAGTTTTAAACTTAGGCCTTTTTTAGCTGAGGTTGACAGTTTGGAATACTTCAGAATGCTCGTATTCTCTAAAATCGACTTTAGTAATCCCCGATACGCCCTGTTCCTGCATATAGACACCGTACAACAAATCAAGATTGGCCATAGTAGATTTGTTGTGGGTAATGATGATAAACTGAGATTCGTCTGCAAAACGTCTGATGAGCTTACTGAATTTTTGGATGTTGAGATCATCGAGTGGCGCATCCACTTCATCAAAGATGCAAAATGGGGCAGGCTTTAATAAATATAACGAGAATAATAGAGCAGTAGCGGTTAGCGTCTTCTCACCTCCTGACAATTGATTCAGAACTTTTGGCCGTTTACCTTTCGGCTTAGCCATTATCTCAATGTTGGAGTTGAGCGGTTCTTCAGGATTCAATAAGACCAAGTCACAATCATCTTCTGCTGAGAACAAGCTTCGGAATACTTCTTTGAAATTTTCCTTGGCCTTATTAAAAGCATCCAGGAATTTATCTTTGGCATCCAGGTCTATCTCTTTGATTGTCTCTAGTAAGGAAGCCTTAGCTTCTATGATGTCATTACGTTGACTTTCCATCGCAACGTATCTCTCTGAGATTTCATCATAAGCTTCTACGGCCATTGAGTTGATCTCACCGTAGTTATCTATTCTCTTTTTGACTTTGTCATAAGACTCTTGCAGAACTCCGCTATCTTCTATTGTTGCCAGCACTTCCTCTGTGGACAGAGATTTAATATCCAGATCAAATTCAATTTTCAGTCTTTCCATACCAGACCTCAATTCAAAACGGACAGTGGTCAGCTCATCTTTGAGGTTGTTTATTTCCAGCTGTTTGTCTTGTATTTGTTTATTAAGAGCCCTAAGTTTGGTTTCGTCAGACGAGATGACATTTCTCTTGGAGAAGAAAGCTTGTTCTGAGTTATTGAGCTCGGCTTGCTTCGCTTCTCTTGTCTCGTAAATGGTAATTAGTTTTTGCTTGATCTTAGCTGAACCCTCTTCGTTCATCGAGCGCTGAGAGCTTAGTTCTGCTGATTCTCTAGTCGCTTCATTCAATTTTTCATGAAGCTCTGATAATTGAGACTTTTTCAGATTCAATTCGCTCTCCATCGTCGCCACTTCATTCTGATACTGCACCCAAGCCAACTGTGCATTATGGAAATGGCTGCTTGTCTCCCCAAAGGCTTTTGTAATTTCTTCTAAGGTTCCCGACTGGCTTGAGATAAACTCCTTCTTAGCGTCTATTTTCTGGACCTTTTTTTCCAGTTCTGTTCTCAAGGTCGCCAACTTGTTGATATTCTGGGATAAAAGTGCATCATGCTCTTTTATTCTAAGTTCAAACTGAGAGTAGGAGTTCTGAGCTGAGGTTAATTGCGTAGTGAGTTGCGCTCGCTTTATTTCTGCTTCGTTTTTTTGGATTGTTTTCAGACCCAGTTGCTCTTCTATTGTAGTAAGCGTGAGGTTTTCGATTAGGACTTCAGTTGAAGCAATATTCTTTGAAATTCTGCTAGTTTCTTTTTCTAGCTCTGCAATAGAAGTTTTTAGCTTTTTGATCTCTTGACTACGCCCTATCCTTTTTCCATCAAACAATCCTATGGAGCCTCCCGTAACAATATGCCTAGTTCTATTGGAGTCTCCTGACTTTGAAACATAGGTGACATCTTCATCCGGAAACTGGTCATCTAATATTTTGGAACTATCTACTATAACCACTTTGGATAGGAGATGATTAATAAGTTTGTCGTATCGAGTATCTGTAGAAACCACATTCAAGGCTGGTTCTCCCAGATGGTCGTAAAGTATTTGTGTAACTGGAAGTTCTTCAAAACTGGATAGGATGAAAAACTTAGCCTTCCCCTTTTGCGCATTTTTCAACAGATTTATTGAGGCCTTGGCTTCAGAAATATCCTTGAGTATAAAGTAATTAAGGTAAGGCTCTAGATAAGCTTCTATGGTGCTTCTATATTCGTCTTTGCAAGTTAGTATGTCGGATAGGACTGGTTTGGCCTTTCCCCACTCCTTGGCTAGGTACTTGGAGGATTCTGGAAAACCTTCCAGATTATTCATCATATCCACGAGTAAATCCAGCTCATTGCTCTGCGCATCTTTCCTACGATTGAGCTTGATTAACCTATCGCTCTGCTCAGCTACTTGTGCTAGTAACTCTTCTTTCCTATTAGTTAGTTCAGATTTTTGATTGGTCAGTGCTGTGATGTCATCGTCCAATTGTAATAGATTTGATTCTGACTGCGTTTTTTCGTTATTTAATGAAGCAATTTTTGTAGTGAGTAAGGTTAGGTCAGAAAGGTTCAGCTCGTTGTTTTGAGACTGATTCGTATTATGACTATTTATTTCAATTATAGATTTTTCTAATTGAAATTTTTCTTCCTCCAGCAGTTTTAATTCCTCAAGATCTGATGAGGATTCACCTTGAATGTTTTGTCTTTTATTTTCTATTGTCTCGTATTTAATTTGCCAGTCAAGAAAGCTGCTCTCCAGCTCTTCCCTTTTAGATGTCTGCTGGCCTAGGGCTGTTTCTTTTATGGTTAACTCAGATTGTGTAGCTGCTACTAGTTGTGTGAAGTTCTGAATATTTTTCTGCACCCTTTCCATGTTCTGCTCCACAAAGGAAAAGTTTTGCTTATTCATTTCTTGATGACCTTCCAACTTCCTCAGCTCATCCATCAGTTCACTGAATGCTTTTTGCTTGTGTGACAATTTCTGCTCACTGTCCAGCTGGTCTTTTTTGGTGGCTTCTATGGCTGCTTCGAGTGAGTGGCCTTCATTTGCAAGCTTTGCGTAAGCTTCTTGAAGTACATTCAGTTTCTGCTCGAATGCACTTTCTTTTTCTATGGCTTCTTTCTGTGATAGTACTGCTTTCTTGATGCTGAGATCTTTGTATTGTTCCTTCAGTTCGTAGTACTTTCTTGTACGTTTGGCTTGTCTTTCGAATTTCTTGAGATTACCTTCCAGTTCGTAGAGTATATCTTGAATTCTATCAAGATCACCCTGGGTACTTTTAAGTTTCAGTAAGGTCTCTCTCTTTCTGCTTTTATATTTGGCAATACCGGCTGCCTGTTCAAACATCTTACGCCTAGCCTGATCTTTGTCAGTCAAGATGTCATCCACCATTCCCAGTTCTATGATGGAATAGCTGTTAGATCCGATACCAGTATCCATGAACAAATTCCTTATGTCCTTTAACCTGCAGGTGGTATCATTGATCCTATACTCACTATCATTATTAGCATACAGGATCCTTGTGACTTTAACGTTTTCGTATTCTAGAGGGATTAATTTTTTGGAATTTTCAAAAGTCAAGGAAACCGAAGCCATTCCAGCTTTTTTCTTGGTCTTAGTACCATTGAAAATGACGTCAACCATCTTCTCCAAACGTAGTTCCTTACTTTTCTGTTCTCCTAGAACCCATCTTATAGAATCTACAATATTGGACTTTCCAGACCCATTGGGTCCTACTACTCCAATTATCTCATCATTAAAATGAATCGTGGTATCATTCGCAAAGCTCTTGAATCCCTTTATATTTAAGCTACGTAGTTTCACTAGGGAGCAAATATAGTTTTTTCATTTATATGACATTATCATAATGTAAGCTTGGTAACTAATATCTTGAGGAATCAATCGGACCTGTGACTGTTTATTTAAAACTCTATCTTAAGAGAAATTATAATCCTTGAATTAAGGAGAATTAATCTTCTAAAAATAAGTAACTTACATATAATGAATAAAGTAAATATAATAGTTTTGTGCCTTCTTGGTCTACTGTTGGTTAGTTGTAAAACTGTGGATAAAAAAATAATTCAAATCCCTGAAATGAAAGTAATAAAGGATACCCCTCCGATAGCCCGCAAGGAAGCGTACAATATGGAGGCTCATAAAGATGTACGAGTAGACAATTACTATTGGATGAAGCTAACTGATGAGCAAAAGACTGCTGAAATCCCAGATCCTCAAACCCAGGAAGTCATTGACTACCTGGAAGCAGAGAATGCATATACTTCTGATAAAATGAGTCATCTGTCCGGATTCAGGGAGGAATTGTTTGACGAGATAGTAGGTAGGATCAAACAAACGGATATGTCCGTACCCTATTTTGAGAACGGGTATTATTACGTAACCAAGTTTGAAGAAGGCAAGGAGTATCCCATCCATACTCGACACAAGGAAAACTTGGATGCTGATCCGGAGGTGATGCTGGATGTTAACCTGCTGGCAGATGGCCTGGATTATTATGCTGCTAGAGGGCTCAATGTCAGTCCTGACAACAAAGTCCTAGCTTATGGAGAGGATAAAGTCTCTAGAAGGATATATACTCTTAAGTTCAAGAACCTGAAGACTGGTGACATGCTTCCTGATGTTATCGAGAATACCAGCGGTGGCCTTACCTGGGCAAATGATAACAAGACTATATTCTATACCCGCAAAGATGCATCATTAAGATCCTTCAAGGTATTCAGACATGTAATGGGTACACCAGCAGATAGTGATGTGGAAGTCTATCATGAAGAGGACGAGACCTTCTCCTGCTATGTCTACAAGACGAAAAGTAAGAAATTCCTGGTCATAGGTTCTTTTGCAACTTTGTCCAATGAGTATCGTGTATTGTCAGCGGATAACCCTTCGGGTGAGTTTTCCATTTTTCAGAAAAGAGAACGAGATCTGGAACATAACATTTCTCATTATGATGGAAAATGGTACATCGTCACAAACAAAGACGGTGCAAAGAATTTCAAAGTGATGGTGACACCTGAAGCTAAAACGAATAAGAATAATTGGAAAGATTTCATAGCACATAAAGATGACGTGCTGATTTCTGGAATAGAAATATTCAAGGATTATCTGGTTATAAATGAGCGATCAGATGGCGTTACTAAAATCAAAGTTGCGCCATGGTCAGAACTTTCATCGGCTCATTATGTGAATTTTGGAGAGGATACTTATGCTGCTTTCACCAGTCGTAATCCAGAATTTGATACTGAGCAAGTACGATTGTTTTATTCTTCATTGACAACGCCTAGTTCCACTTATGATTATGATATGGTTGCTAGGAATTTGGATCTGAAGAAACAACAAGAAGTTGTGGGAGATTTCAATAAAGAAGATTATATCTCTGAGAGATTAGAAGTTACTGCACGAGATGGTGTGAAAATTCCTGTAAGCCTGGTCTATAGGAAAGGATTCAAAAAGGACGGTACTCGACCTGTTCTACTCTATTCCTATGGATCTTATGGAAGCAGTACAGACCCGTATTTCAGTTCAGTGAGATTGTCGTTACTCGACAGAGGTTTCGCGTATGCTATAGCACATATACGTGGAGGTCAAGAAATGGGAAGACAGTGGTATGACGACGGCAAAATGCTGAAGAAGAAAAACACCTTCTATGATTTTATAGATGCAGGGCAGTTTCTGGTTGATAATAAATATTCTGCTGATGATAAGTTATTCTGTCTGGGTGGTAGTGCGGGAGGCCTGCTGGTCGGAGCAGTAATCAATATGGCTCCTGAGTTATGGGCAGGTGCTATTGCTGCGGTGCCGTTTGTAGACGTTATCACGACTATGCTGGATGAGACCATACCGCTTACTACAGGTGAATATGATGAATGGGGTAATCCCAATGAAAAGATCTATTATGATTACATCAAGTCTTATTCTCCCTATGATAATATCGAGAAGAAAAGCTATCCTAATCTACTAGTTACTACTGGTTACCACGATAGTCAAGTTCAGTATTGGGAACCGGCCAAGTGGGTTGCCAAGTTGAGGGATTATAAGACGGATTATAACCTGCTGTTACTTCATACTGAAATGGGTGCAGGACACGGTGGGAAGTCTGGTAGATTTGAACGGTATAAGGAGACAGCCCTTGAGTACGCTTTCTTAATCGATCTAGCTGGTGTAATGGGAAAACAGGACTAGAGTTGCTCATAGAAAGCCAATAATTTCTGTTCTTCTCTCTCCCAATTATACAAGTCTATAGCTTTTAAGGCTGTAGTCGATAATTGGCTATATAGAGCTTTGTCTTCCAATGCTGTCACTGCATTTACGAAGTCTATTGTATCATAGGACTCTAGCATGGTGCCTACAGGATGTTCGTTAATGATCTGCTGGTATTCGGGGTAAGCCATATTGATGGAAGGAAGACCGGCGTGCATATAATCAAAGAATTTATTAGCTAAGGATAGCTTGTAATTTAAACTATCTGCTTTCAATAAATTTAAGCCGATAGCTGCATGGCTCAAAGCCTCGAAAATCTCTGTAGGTTTGAGATAACCAGTAAATGTGATTGCTGGATCATTACCTGCTTTTGCTCTGAGCTCTTCACTCAGGTCACCTTCCCCGATTATTAGCAATCTGTATTCAGGAAGTTTCGTCATCGCTGCCATGTATATTTCTAAACCTCTGCCCGCATTCAATACACCTAGGTAAACAAGAACTTTGTTGTTTTGCCTTGGTACCGGGGGTAAAAGCGTTTTGCTTTCTTTTATGGGCGGTACGTTCCTGATGACTTCATATTGCAGTCCATATTTCTGATAATGCAATTTCAGTGAATGATTGACAGTATAGGCTGCCTTCAGGTGTGGTAGATATTTTCTAGCGACCCATTGCCAAATGGCTTTTTTAAGAGGCTTGCCTATGAGCTCAGGTACTTCATAGTATATTTCATGAGCATCAAAGATCAAGGAAGTATTCCCTATATCAGTCGCCCAGCTCGTCCCCATAATTGTGTCCAGATCAACTGCACAAACTATATCAGCAGATATAGACTTAACTAATTTTCTTACTCGCCAATTGAATTCCAGATAGAATAAGGGTCCTGACTTGAATGTGGTCTGTAAGATAAGGTGCTTGACCTTTTTTTCATTCTGCTGTTGCTCAGCTTCATTCTTTGTCCGTGATATCCATACGACTTTATAGCCTGCATCAGATAAGCTACCAGAGATTCGTTGCAGTCTTCTATCGTACTCGTGCAGAGAGGTCGAGCAGATGATAATGGTCTTGGGTAACTCTGGCATTCAATTGAGTATTAGTTTGTTTTCCTTAATCGAGATGACGCGTTCGGATTCCATTTCTGATAGTATTTCATTAATGAAATCTCTCTGTCCGAGATGAAATTTGGAATATAGTTGATGTATTGTAAGACTCTCATGAGAAAGTACAGCATTTATCTGTTCGTAGAGCTTGGGAATATTTTCTGAGGTGGATTTCTTCATGCAGTTATCGCAACTGCCACAGTCTGACTCTTCAAATGAGAAATAATCTGCTATGTACACTTGTCTGCAATTAGTTGTTTTCAAGTATTGAGTGATGGACTCAATGGCTTGGGACATTCGAAGTTTCTTCTGCTCATATGAGGCGACATCTATGGGTAGTGCCTTGCTGTCATAGCGATACTCCATAAAGGAAACGGTATGCCCTTCAAATGCAGGCCTGTAGTCAGCAAACCCTCTGCTATGCAACCACTTTAAGGCTTTAATTACTAAATTCTTTTCTGTATTGAATTTCTTGGATAAATGAAATTCATCTATGACGGCAAGGTCCAAGAAAATGCCTTCATAAGTACGCAATAATAGTTTAGTGAATTCTTTCATCTTGTGCGAAAGATTCTGATTGGTCAGTAAAGCTTTAGTGGGATTTTCATCGAGCTTTAGCTGTGAAGGATGCATGATGGCTTCTGACAAATAGAGTATCTCGGACTGATGTAATATTTTGAGTGCATTGAAAACTTTGATCTTTTTCAGTTCGTGCTTTTGACAGAAGTCTGCTAAGTAGAAAGGAAAGAATTCTACTGAAACAGGCCCGGCGGCTATCTTCAGTTCTATACACAATTTTGCATAAACTGTCTTGATGAAATCTAACGTGGGAAAGGACTCATTCATCAGTTTTATAAAGATGCTTATATCTGATTGATTGAACAAGATAGTGGCGTCTGCTGCATGACCGTCTCTGCCTGCTCTTCCCGCTTCCTGCACATATGCTTCGAGTGATTGAGGTACTTGGTAGTGAATCACAGTCCTCACATTTGACTTATCTATACCCATCCCAAAGGCTTTGGTCGCCACCATGACGCGTACTTTATCTGCGTCCCATAATTCTGTGGTTTTGGTTCTATTTTTACTACTCATCCCGCCATGATAGGCCTTGGCATTATACTTCCGCGCTATCAGGTAACGTTCTATTTCCATGGCCGACTTTCTGGTGTTTACATAGATGATCACGCAACCGTCTTCATATTTCAAGAGACTGAGTAAGCTTTCTTTTTTGCTCTCGACCTTGTAGAGATTATAGGACAGATTTAGCCTTATCGGCGATGAGATGAATTTTTGAGCTTGATCTATTTGCAGATTACTGAGGATGTCATTAATAACGGCTTCAGTGGCAGTAGCGGTTAGGGCTAGAAAAGTAAGATCTGACTTATGTTCTCTCAATTCTGAGATCATTCGATATTCAGGTCTGAAATCATGGCCCCATTCTGAGATGCAATGAGCTTCATCGATTGCGACCAGCCCGACATTCATTTTCTTGAATCTCTCTATGAATAATCTTGTTCTGAGCCTTTCAGGGGAAACAAATAAGAAAGAAATCTCGCCATAAATACAATTATCCAATAGAATATCTTGCTGCCTTTTAGTCTGACCGGAGTAAATGCCAACGGCTGATATACCCCTTTTCTTGAGACCATTTATCTGATCTTTCATCAGAGCGATGAGCGGAGATACGACCAGAGTTAGTTTGTCGGAGTACAAGCCTGGTAGCTGATAACAAATGGACTTGCCGCCACCAGTAGGAAGAATCGCCAAGGTGTCCTGGCCTGCTATCACCGAATTTATGATCTCTTCCTGGTCATATCTGAAGGTTTCATGGCCCCAATATTTCTTTAAAAGAGCTAGTATGCAGGTTTTTTGGTCAGATTTCATAAAGGAAATACTGGATGGTGCGATGGTCTTATAAAGGTCCTAAAGCCTTCACAAAGTGGTTAAAACTACGTTATTGTCAGATTATTCAAAACAAATATCATCATTTTGAAGATGTATAAATATTGTATCTTGCCACCTGTCATTTTTTAACTAATAGAAATCAATTTTATATGAAAAAACAAATATTATCCTTTGTCGGAGGTTTATTCCTGATACTTATTTCCAGTTCCGTTCAGGCCCAAGACCACGGCTGGCATTTATTGGATGCTGACGTTAATGGCTCTGTTGGAATATCTGCCACCTCGCTCTACAGCAACTTATTGAAAGGTAAAAGCAGTCAGAATGTTGTGGTGGCAGTAATCGATTCTGGCATAGATGTGGAACACGAGGACCTGAAGGATAACATATGGGTCAATCCTGGTGAGATTCCTGATAATGGTATAGATGATGATAATAATGGATATGTAGATGATATTAATGGCTGGAACTTCATCGGTGGAGCGGATGGTTCACAAGTCGGTCCTGACACTTATGAGGTGACAAGATTGTACGGTAAGTATAAATACAAGTATGATACAGCCGATCGTAATAAACTTGCTAAGGATCAGAAGAAGGAGTACGATCTATACATGAGGGCCAAAGAAGAGGTGGAATCAAAATTGGCACAAGCAGAAGCGAACTTTGCTCGATACAGTGATCTGAAATCCACTTTTAAGATGGGCTTGGAAACGCTGAAGGATAGCCTGGGAGGTAAGGCAGTGACTCTGGATAACGTCAATGCGATAGACGCTGGAGAAAATGCGCCATTATTAGAGTCTATTGCTGTGGTTACGCGTAATCTGGATTCAGGTGCGGAGATTTCTGACATAGATGAATTCAGAGAAGAACTTTTGACGGATATTCAAGGTGGTATAGATCACTTTTCCAATCAGATGAAGTATGCATATAACCCTGACTTTAATACCAGAGAAATAGTGGGTGATGATTATAGCGATCAGACTGAGAAATACTACGGTAATAATGCAGTAGAGGGCCCAGATGCTTTTCACGGAACGCATGTGGCTGGCATCATAGGAGCGATGAGAGGTAATGACGTGGGGATGGACGGTGTTGCAGCCAATGTGAGCCTGATGTCTGTAAGGACTGTTCCAGATGGTGATGAGAGAGATAAAGATGTCGCTAATGCGATCAGGTATGCAGTCGATAATGGTGCCAGTATCATCAACATGAGTTTCGGGAAGGGATACTCATGGAATGAGAAGATTGTAGAAGATGCGATCAAGTATGCAGAAAAGAAGGATGTACTGTTAGTCCATGCTGCTGGTAATAGTTCTCAGGACAATGACACAACTGATAATTTTCCTAATGACATCTACAAGAAAAAGAAATTCTTAGGCATATTCGGTGGTAAGGAAAAGACTTACAAGAATTGGTTGGAAATCGGAGCATTGAATTATGAGAATGGAGAAAATTTATCTGCGCCGTTTTCTAATTATGGTCAGAAGAACGTTGATTTATTTGCACCAGGTATGAATATTTATTCTACCATACCTGATGACAATTATAGAAATGCTCAGGGTACAAGTATGGCTGCACCTGTAGTTGCTGGAGTGGCTGCTGTACTGAGATCATACTTCCCTACTCTTACTGCTGTACAAGTAAAGGAAATCCTGATGGCATCTTCCACTAAGATGAACGTTGAAGTTCTAGTACCTGGTAGTAAAGAAGATAAAAAACCATTCAGTGAATTGAGTGTATCTGGTGGCGTTGTCAATGCTGAAAAAGCAGTAAAGATGGCACAGACTGTAAAAGGTAAAAAGAAGCTTTCCAAGGGAAGAGCTTAATGATTCTATTGCTATTGAATCTATAAAGAAAGCCATCTCATACACGTGAGATGGCTTTTTTAACTGTGTAACTAGGTCACTTCTTTTCTCTTATTATTTATTCTCTTTAGGCCATACATTATTACTCAATTCCACATCTGCCATCCGTTCTGAAGGATCTATAATGACCTTGTTCAGATCAGCTTTGGAAACTGGTGCTTGTAGTGAATAATTCTGATGCGTCCATGGCCAATCCTGCTTGAGCTCACCTGTAAATACATCGTTGGCTTTTTCGCCGCGCATCATTCTGAGTGGTATATAATAGTCTTTTGTAGAGCCATCATTCATGACAAGTCTCACATCCATAGGCATAGGGAATAGACCTTCCCTAGCTAATTCTATGAGAATACCTTCTCCAGACTCCTTGACATCTACAATCGCATAATCCATGATCTTGGTGGTGTACACCCAGTATTCTTTGAACCAATCAAGTTCTAACCCAGAAACCTTCTCCACCACTCTTATAAAGTCGTTAGGATTAGGGTGCTTGAATTTCCATTCATCATAATAACGCAAGAGACTCTTTGCCAGAGCTTGCTTCCCTACTATGTACTCTATCTGGGAGAGAAAGGCAGAACCCTTGGTGTAGGCGCCTACACCGTAAGCTGTATTGGACACATAATGATCTGCATGAATGGAAAGTGGCTCCTCTTTTCCTGACTTGGCAAATCGTGCATAGCCTCTTACAGAGCTCAATTGTGGATTGTCCACTACATCTCCAGATACGATACCTTTGGCTCTGAGATGATTCATCACTTCATTGCTAGCATAGCTGGTAAAGCCCTCGTCCATCCACGCATACAAGGCTTCATTAGTCCCGAGTACCAGCTGATACCAGCTGTGCATCCATTCGTGTATGGAAACACCTACCAGGCTCGGATAACTTCGCTCTCCTGTGATGAGGGTGGCCATCGGATATTCCATCCCGCCATCTCCACCTTGTATGAAGGCATAGACAGGGTAAGGATATTTTCCATATCGTTCTGACATGAATTTTTCCGCAACATTCATAGCCTTGTGCAGGTTCATCCAGTTGTCTTGTGTTTTATCGTTTTCCTGATAGAAGTAGTGTAATTCAGTACCCATATCAGTCTTCTTACTGAAATGCGTATAGTCAGGATCAGCAGCCCAGGCAAAGTCATGTACATTCTTCGCTATGAAATGCCACTCCAGTTTCTTCTTCCTGAATATTCCTTTTTTCTTGGTGTTTTTATCTGAATAACCGTGGCCCATTTTTGAGATATTCTGGAGTTGTCCCGTTCCACCTACAGTATATTTTCTGTTGATTTTTATTTTAACATCAAAGTCTCCCCATATTCCATAGAACTCTCTTCCTATGTAAGGATTGGAGTGCCAGCCTTGGTAGTCATATTCACAGAGTTTGGGATACCACTGTGTCATGGAATAGCTGATCCCTTCACGATTATCCCTCCCAGTTCTTCTGATCTGCAACGGTACTTGAGCCTCGAATTCCATATAGAGCATCGTCTTTTCTCCAGGAAGGATAGGCTTGGGTAGGCTCACTTCCAGTATGGTGCCTTCTATATGAAAATTAGTCGCTTTTCCATTTGCAGTCAACTTGGAAACCGTCTGATAACCTATCTCTCTAGGGCTCAATTTGCTTATTCTCTCCCCTACTCTTCTGTCGGGATCTTCTATCGTAAGAGATTTGACATCCATCATACTCCCTGGTTGGAAGGCATTAAGATAGAGGTGATAGAATACCTTGGATAACGTATCTGGCGAGTTGTTGTAATAAGCAATGGTCTGCTTTCCAGTGTAGATGTGATCATCAACGTTAAAATTTATCTCCATCTGATATTCAGCCCGCTGTTGCCATCTGTCGGCTTGTGAATGAGCACAGACGGCTGAAAGCATTAGAACAGGTAATAAAATATATAATCTCATGATTTTCTATTTATGCTGAATTATTAGAAGTGGTTCCGTTTTCCAATAGATGATTCAAAGCTTGATTCTCATCGGGCTTGTAAATAGGCTCATTTAGTTGCGCAAACGAACCCCAACCGTATTTTTTCTTTGCAATGAACAGAAACAAAGTCGCAAGCATGAAAAAACCACCTGTCATGAGATAAGGGTCCAGATCAGTGGTTTTCAACAAACTATAAGTCTGAATTGCACCTCCTTCATAACCAACAAAAACAGCTCCAGTAAAATTTGTTGCTGCATGGACTCCGAGTGCCAGTTCCATCCTATTGTCCATCAAGGTCATGATACCTAAGAAAAGGCCAGCTGAGACATAGTATACTTGCATGATTCCATAGCCAAATTTCTCAATCTCCGGATTAGCCGAATGGATGAGTCCGAACAATATAGAAGTCAACACCAGAGCCACTAGCTTGTAATTGTAAGGAGCGCTCTTTGATTGTTCCCTATCGAACATATTGTTACTGCCCCAGACCAATACGGCAAAAAGTAATACATAACCGATTTGAGCTGCAATCCTTGCAAGTGATGCATGATTTGGGTTGTTGCTGGAGGGCAGAAAATCCACGCCTATTATTTTGTACACTAGGTAGGTGATAATGCAGCTGCCTACCACCATGAGTACCTTACTGAATCTTGCTGTCCCTATCGCTTGCATCAGATAGCCTCTGAAAAATAACTCTTCAAAACTCGTCTGAATCGGCAGTATGAGCATACAGATTAATACCAAAGGAAGAAATCGCTTCAATTCCAAGGAGAAGGTGTAGTTGTCAGGCGCTAGGAAATAGCCTATCACTTCGAATACTAGAGAAAAACTCAGCCATAGCCCAAACCCAAAAAATATCCTTCCCCAATCCAGACTACCCTCTGTTCTGATCACAGTCTTGAATTGTCTGCCGTGCACAGGCCTGAAAATGAAATAAAATACCGCTAATGCGGAAACAAACATCAAGAGCATCAATACCAACCCTAGATTGGAATCTATGCCGAATAGACCAAAATCAGGGTTTTCAAAGAATTTTTGAACATCTCCTTGTTCCAGTTGTGGATTGTTGGCCACAGACCGCCATAAGGCCATCAACATAGGTATGGTTCCAATGTTATACCCTACAAATACGATCAGAATGACCAGAACATAACGCCACCACTCTCTTTTTCCTTTAAATCCTTCTAATATAAACATTCATCTTTTTACATTCTACCAATATTGGCTTTTACACTGTCGCAAAAGTAACGATTGCCTTAGAGATTCCTCGGCTGTTGGATTTGACAAAAATTGAGGATATTTGTGGAAATTATCTGCTTTTATGAAGAATCGGGAATTGTTACTTGCTTCAGCCTTAATATTGATCGGGTTTATATACCGCTTAATACCCTTTAACATTGCCAATGTGACTCCTGTCGCTGCCATGGCCTTGCTCGGAGGACTCTATCTGAATAAGAAATGGCTAGCCTTCTTGGTTCCTTTGGCTGCTTTGTTTGCTAGTGATATGATACTGAATAACACGGTGAATAGAATTTTCTTTCAAGATAGGACTGGCTTCATAGTTTTTGCTGACTATATGATGTGGACGTATGCCGCATTTATGATTACCGTACTTATCGGCTTTGCGCTTACCCAGACCAAGGGTATGACTAAAATATTGGTAGGTGGATTTACGGCTTCCCTACTCTTCTTTGTCTTGACCAATTTTGGCACGTGGTTGACAGGGGGGCTTTATCCTAAGAACTTCGCTGGCTTGTCTGCTTGCTTTGCAGCTGCGATTCCGTTCTTCAGGAATACCTTGATAGGTAACATGTTTTTCGTAACTATCACCGTAGGAGCTGTAGAATTATACCGAGCTCGAATAAGCAAATTGCAAATGGCTTAGAAAGTCAATAAAAGTCATGCTTTCAGGCCACTGTTAGTTACCCTTGAGAAGGCTTGACCTCACTTGGGTATTCTATTCTGACATGGTTGATGCTGCGCAGTAAGGAACTCCAGACTTCTTTGCAAGTGGCTAGTTCTGTGAATGTCAATTGTGATTCACTCAGTTGACCATTATCTATCTTGTGATCGATGATCTTATTGATTAGTTGATCTATATCCTGACCTGTGGGGCTTTTGAGGCTCTTACAAGCTGCTTCCAGTGAGTCTGCGATCATCATGATCGTCTCTTCCCTGGTGGTGGGTTTTGGGCCAGGATATCTGAATAGCGACTCGTCGAATTCTCTATCAGGTTCGCTGGATAGTTGATTTCTGTAGAAATACTCTACTCTCGTGGTCCCATGATGTGTTCTGATGAAATCTACGAGCACTTTAGGGAGCTTGGCTTTCTTGGCCATTTCCACACCTTCGGTCACATGCTCTATGATAATTCTGGCACTTTCAAAATTATTCAGTTTCTCATGATGATTGACCCCTTTGCTATTCTCTATGTAAAGCTCTGGTTGCTTCATCTTACCTATGTCATGGTATAGTGCAGCGGTCTTGACTAATATGCCATTGGCACCTATCTTATCTGCTGCAGCCTCGCTGAGATTAGCCACTTGTAGTGAATGCTGTAAGGTTCCTGGGGCTTTGATCGAAAGCTCCTTAAGCAAAGGCTTGTTCATGTCAGCTAGTTCAGCAAGCAAAATACTGGAGGTGAACCCAAATAGCTTTTCTACAATAGGTATGAATGGATAGGCTAATAATAACAAGAGTGAGTTAAAAGCTAACCATCCGAAGGTCTTGCATTCTGCCATATTAAGAGAACCAGAATTAATCAATGCCAAGCCTAAATAACCCACAAGATAAGTCAGCATGATGACCAGTATGGTCCTGAAAAAAACATTCCAATACCGCGTCTCGGTGATGACAAGCAGCGTGACGATCCCAGCTAGAATCTGTAGAAAGGTGAATTCATAGCCCAATTCGCTCAGAAAACTTGCAATCAATACCACGACTATGTGGATGAACAAAGCCAGTCGACCACCATAGAAATTATAGACTATGATAGGCACCAGACAGAAAGGTATCAGATAAGGGCTGACTGTGTCATTCTTATTGATGAGAAACACTAGAAAGCTGAAAAGTACTGGCCATATCACAAGAAAGATGACGCCAGAAGTCGTCTGAGTTATTTGAGGGAAATATTTAATGGAAAATAGCACCAGTGCACCCAATATCATTGCTGTCAATAAAAAATATCCCAAAAAGTAGATATAACGCTGACCAGTGAAATCAACGGGTTGAGCAAAATATTGGTTAAGCAACTTGTACATGGAAGATGTGACTTGCTCCCCTTTTCTGACTAAGATGTCTCCAGCTGAGAATTCCAATTGTAGGGGTGCTTGGATGGAATCCTTAGGATTGTTGTTAGCAATTTGAGTGGAGAATGGCCGTGTCACAGCCAGATCCTCATAAGCCCAAGGCTGCCCTTGCTGATATCTGTAAGCAGCTTGGTCATGACTGGGAAACAATAAGCAGATAAGCGTTATCGCCAGTAATACGATAAGTAACTTGGGCAGATCTTTCCATGAGTAAGACGTGACATTCTTATTGTGGACCATCTTGGTTTAAGTGTAACACGAAAATAGGATTATTTAGGGTTCCAGCGTACTTCATCCACTCCATCTGTGAGAGCCAGCTTTCGGGCAAGGACAAAGAAATAGTCGGATAATCTGTTGACATATTTGATGATAAGACTGAGGTCTGTTGTGCCATGCTCTGCCAGCGCTATGATCCTGCGCTCAGCTCTTCTGCATATGGTCCTACAGACATGCGCTAATGCTATGCGCCTATTGCCCCCGGGAAGTATGAAGGACTTAAGCTGAGGCAGGTGTGCTGTCATATCATCCATGGTATTCTCTAGACACAGCACTATGTCTTCGTTGAGCTGCGGCAAATGAGCTGTCGCCGTACCATCCGAAGCCAGATGACTTCCTACATCAAATAAGATGCTCTGCGTCTGCTTCAGAAGTGGCTCCAGCGAGGGTTCAGAGACTTCTGATATCAGTAGACCCAGCTGTGAATTCAATTCGTCTACAGTGCCGTAAGCCTCTATCTGTATATCTGTCTTACTGACTTTTTGACCACCGAATAGTGAGGTCTGGCCTTTGTCACCTGTTTTAGTATAGATCTTCATGGGTTATGCTTAGAACCACAAAAATCAGCTTTTTTAGTTCTTATTATAATGATGTTCCGGATCTGAAGCCAAAACTATTTCCTCATTGACCAGATCTGACTCTAAAATTCCGTCCCGCAATCTGATTATGCGGTGGGCATGCAAGGCACTAGGATGATCGTATTGCCTTTATTGTGGATGTCCTCCATGATGGACATGATCTCTATGGAAGTCTTGGTATCCAGATTACCAGTAGGCTCATCTGCCAGTATGATGCTGGGATCATTGACCAATGCTCTGGCTATTGCAACCCTTTGCCGTTGCCCACCAGAAAGCTCATTGGGCTTATGATCTATTCTGTCTCCTAGTCCGACAGAATCCAATACGGCCTCCGCTTTCTCATTTCTTTTCTTCTTGCCGAGTCCTGAGTAGACCAGTGGAAGAGCGACATTATCCAGTGCAGAAAGCCGAGGCAGTAAATTGAAAGTCTGAAAAATGAACCCAATTTCCTTGTTTCTGACTATGGCCAATTCATTATCGGACATCTGACTGACTACCTGTCCATTAAGATCATAGGCCCCTTCCGTAGGCGTATCCAGTAAGCCCAATAAATTCATGAGCGTGGACTTACCCGAACCAGAGGGGCCCATCAGCGCTACGTATTCATTCTGGTGGATGTCTAATGATACACCATCCAAAGCTCTCACCTTTTCAGACCCCATCACATATATCTTCTTGATATCCTGTATGGATATGATACTGGAATCACTCATTGCTTGATAACTTTAGGTACGAGGAAGAATCCATCTGAGGTATGCTTGGCATTGGAAAGCGCAGCCTCTTTGGATAAATTGGATGTTATTTGATCTTTTCTGAGTTCTTGAGCATGATCATTAATCTGACGACAAGGCTCGAAAGCGGTGGTATCCACTTCCTCTAGTTTGGCCATCATGCCTATGATTTTTTCCAGATCTCCCCTCAGTTTGGTCTTTTGATCGGGAGTGGGGCTCAGCATCGCCAGTTCTGCGACCTTATCCAGGGTCTTGTCATCTATGCTCATTTCTCTAATTTCACTCATAATTAGCTATTAAAATTCAAATTTAGATGTTCTGATTCCTATCTCCGTCTAAATCCCTAATTTCACCAACCAAAATTTTAGAGCAATCCCCATAACGAGGATCTTTATTGTTGTACAACCAAGGTATGAGCGAAATTAAACACATAGCTGTTTCGGGAAATATAGGAGCTGGGAAGACTACTCTCTCAGAGATGTTAGGCAAGCAATTTGGATGGGAGGTACATTACGAAGATGCCAATGCCAATCCTTATCTCAGCGATTTCTATAATGATATGAATCGATGGTCCTTTAATCTGCAGATATACTTTCTCAATAGTCGGTACAGACAGATACTTGATATACAAGATGGTGACAGAGTGATCATTCAGGATAGGACGATATATGAGGATGCCAATATCTTTGCGCCCAATCTACATGAGATGAGCTTGATGGATCAGAGGGATTTCGATAATTATAGAACCTTGTTTGATATCATGACGTCTCAGATCAATCCACCCGATCTGCTCATTTACCTCAAAGCTTCCATTCCTACGCTAGTGGGACATATACAGAAACGTGGACGTGATTACGAAGGCAACATATCCTTGGATTATCTGAAACGACTCAATAAGAAGTATAACGATTGGATCAAGACTTATTCTCGTGGCAAACTGATGGTCATTGATTGTGATCAGACAGATTTTCTAGGTAATCCGGAAGATTTTGGAAAAATAGTCCAGCAGATCAATTCTCAATTGTACGGTCTTTTCTAGCCCTATGTATCAAAAATTAAAAACTTTTCTGGATGATGAGGATGTGGTACTTGTTGCCGTGTCCAAGACTAGATCGAATGCTGCCATCATGGAGTTATATGACCAAGGTCAGCGTATTTTCGGAGAGAACAGAGTTCAAGAGTTAGTAGCTAAGCAGAGCGAATTACCTCAGGATATAGCATGGCATCTTATCGGGCATCTTCAGAAGAACAAGGTGAAGTATGTCGCCCCTTTCGTCTCTTTGATTCATTCTGTGGATAGTCTCACTATCGCTCAGGAAATATCTAAAGAAGGGTCCAAGAATCAGAGGATAATACCCATATTGCTTCAAGTCAAGATCGCAATGGAAGATAGTAAGTATGGTTGGGATACAGAGCAACTGGCAGAGGCTGTGGACGAGCTCAAGGCATTGGAAAATGTGGAGATCAAAGGTATGATGGGTATGGGCACCTTTACAGATGATGAGGGAATCACCTTACAAGAATTCGCCACAATGAAGTCAATCTACCAAGAATACAAGGAACATCACTTTACCTCGGAAGCATTCCAGGTTTTATCCATGGGTATGTCCGGTGACTATGAGCTGGCAGTAAAGTCCGGATCTACCATGGTCAGGATAGGAAGTCTATTATTCAGTTAACAATCAGAGAAAAAAAACAACAAATATCAGAAACGAATATTACATAAGAAATCAAATTAGAAATCTATTAAAAGTAAATGATTCAATACTTGATGTTGGCTGCAAATATGGACAGAAACTGTTTCCTTTTCAGGATATTGGTTTTAAAGAACTTCATGGGTTAGATAAAACTGGATTCTATAGAAAATTTACTGCGTTTTATTTTTGGAGGCATAAGTTGAACTATCCTAGTTCAGCAAATTGTGAAATTGACTATTTGAATGGCAAAAGTCGAGTCATTAAATTTAGCAAAATGAAAGACAATCGATTCATGCAAAAATATAACCCATCTGTCTATAATGAATTTTTGAATCTGAATCTAATACATGATGAAGCAAATGGAGACATAAGAAATATTGAGATTAATAGAAAATATGACGTAATAATAATTTCTGATGTTATCCATTTCTTTAAACCAAAAATAAGGTTAGAAATAGTTGAAAAACTAAAGCGAGCATTGAGCGATAAAGGATTGATTTATATCTCAGCAAATACTAGTGAAAGAATGCCTAAATTTCATGAAGACTTTGAATTAAAAACTAATAAACTAGATCACAAAACGTATCAATCAAAGGAGAATCTTGAATATATTTATTATCTACTAGACGAAACAGATTTTAAAAAAATAACTGAAATATTCTCCAAAACTCACTGGTTCAATGATTCAAATAAACCTAATAGACTAAACGAAATTGTAATTTGTGAAAAATAAATTCCGAGAGATAACAATATTTGATCACAGCATATCTACTGCTTCGTCGTAAAGGCGCTGGATACTATAATCCGTTAGGTAACCTCCCTCTCTTCTTTAAATATTCGACAGGTAACTCTATTGCCTGAATTAGATTTTGACCAGACGTTTGACCATCTGTCCAGCAGAAGTTTCGAATCGTAGCAAATATATGCCACTCATTAATTTACTGATATCAATCTGATTGTCGATGTAACTTGAGCTGCTGACAATTCTTCCATCCACGCTCATCACGGTGAAAGTTTGGATTTCCAAGTTCTCTGAATGAGTGATCGTGATGCTGTTACCTGCAGGATTAGGGAATAGATCTAGACGATTCACATGAGGCATCATAGCCACACTGCTGTCAGTACTCATCAGATCTGTGTTGAAGAAACTGAGTCCGCCTCTGATATTGCCCATAAGCAATTCCAGATAGCCATCATTGTCGATATCAGCCGTCGTCAATGTACTTCTCGTACCCTCATCTATTCCACCTACAATAGAATCCAATAGAGGAAACTTAGTACTGTAATCATCCTCGTCAAATCCATATCGCTTGATCCAGCCATCTTTACTTCCTATTAATACCTGTAATTCTCCATCCACTTCCACGAACTCTGGTGCAGAAAGAACTGATGAGTTGGTAGAAAGAAATTTTTGGGAATTCATTCTTCCGAGAGCAGCATTATTAGGGGCTTTATTGATATCCGACTCGAAAACTGGATTCCCTACACTCCCTATGTTTTCATAATAGGATACAGATCCAAAGTAATTATTATTGGGGTCTTGAAAATTTGCTTTGAGAAATTCTTGCCCAATTATTATATCTCCCAGACCATCTTTGTTCACATCGTGGATTGTGGGTTTTCCCAGTTTGTTACCACGGATACCCTGAAACCCAGGCTGATCACTGGTCCCAAATTTTGGATTGCCGAAAACCATCTGCTGACCTGGACCTGCTATGTTTTCAAAATAAAGTAAGAAACCGTCGAATACGGCAATGATAATATCATCATCACCATCACCATCTAGATCACCAGCGGCAGGCACTGGCCTGAAAGCTCCTGTTGAGGTGTAAGTGCTCAGCTTGAGATAGTCCTTATCGACTAGCTCAAATCTGGGGCTGGTCGCAGTTCCTGTATTTCTGAACAATTGTAGTACCATATCAGGAGGTGACTGAGTCACGGAAAAATAACCGCCACTCCCCACTATTATATCCATCAAGCCATCAGCATTCTCATCTACAAATACTGGAGCAGAATAGCTGCCTAGATCAATGGTTTCGTCTGCAAGAAAATTCTTTTGCTCAAAATCGAAACGACTTGAATTATTGCCAGTATTCAAATACAACCAGGTATTATCTACGTTCTGGCTAGCTGTAAGGTTATTCACGCTGGAAACCATGTCGTCCAGGCCATCCCCATCGACATCCACCCTGAAAGCAGACGAGAAATAAGGCAAGTCAGAAAACTGGTCATAGGTGGGAAATGAATCATTGGATGAGGTTATCCAGTTGGCTTGAGCATTACCCCCGTTTCTTCCGACCACCAACGTAGTAGTATTGAGATCCCCTAGGTACAATTCCAGATCACCATCATCATCTTCGTCAAACGCCATTATGGTGCTACCCGCATGTGCCCCACCAGATTTCAAATCAGGTTCAGCTTCATCCTTTAAACCTACTGCACAATCATTGGGATTATTACTCAGGAACAAAGATGCATCGAGCCCCGCTTCTTTTATTTTACCGAAACATCTGTCCTCCAGTATGAAGTCCATCGTGTCGAGCGACAGGTTTTTGTCCTCTTGTAAATTTCGATAATAAGCAATGTAGGAACCTCCTAAGTCAAATGACAGCACATCCAAATCACCGTCAAAGTCCACATCGACGATATCAGCAATGTCGGTGAATGGGACCGTGATATTGGTGTCCACACCATTAGGATTTCTGAAGTTAACAAGGTCTTTGATGCCTGGGCCCATTTGCCGATATTGGAAAGACCATTGTCCATCTTGGTTTAAAGAGCTTTGGTACAATTGTATGCCCGAATAACCCAAATAGGTAGGCGCACAGAATAATTCATATTCGCCGTCTCGATTAAAGTCCTTCATGAAGGCCCATTGTACCAGGGAGTCTGGCAATGAACCTTTGTGTTCCCTGGTAAAAGTATAACCCTCTGATAGTCCAGTACCTGTTCTTTCAAATATCATAGGCACCGACCCACGTCTGTCAAATACAAACAAATCTTTGACCCCATCCATATTAAAATCACAATGAGAGAACTGAGGTGAGTCAAATCCACCAGTAAAAGGGAATTTCAGCTCATTGCCATCAATTATTACCGGACAAGTGAACGAGGAATAATCCTGACCTTGACAATAAGTCATCATAAGGAACAAAGCCAAGATAGTTAGAGGTAGTCTGATCAATGGATAGGAGTGCATTCGGAAGAATTGTGAAAAATGACTAATAAAGAATAAAGTTAAACATTAAGCTTATACATATATGTTTTGTCTTAATATGATTAACTTCGTCTCAAGACAAATATCTTACTGATAAACTTGTCATATACTGTACATTGTTGTGTAAAGAAGACGTTTAAGAAGCAAGGTGGAGTGATTTTGGACTGATAAGACAAATAATACTACCCAATATCCATATTTTAAGAGGTTCTTAACAAAGTTTATTACTGAATAAGAGTCTATAATAAAAAGACGAATTATGGCGAATGATATGACTTTAAACCACCAGCCTATTCAGGTGGAGGAAGAATTACTGGATAGAGCCAGAAAGCGAAAGAGTACCCGAATTGCCATCGGCGTGCATTTGTTGCTTTTGCTGTTGGCCTTTTTTCTCAAGTGCCCTAACGACAAGGCAATTGATCATCAGTATGTGGTTGCCATCAATTTTGAGGAGATAGTGGAGCCAGAGCCTGAAAAGTTGGAGGACTTCACAGAAAGTTCCAATAGTACCAAGTCGCAATCAACAGAAGGTGCTGCCAAAGAGACTGCGGATAAACCTGCAGAAATAGAAGAAGTAGAACTGAAACCTTTGGAAACTACCGAACCAGAGATTAAAGAGCCTAAGCCTACGCCGACACCTACCCCACCCACACCCACTGAGATAGTCTCAGCGACCTTGGATGAAATGGAGACTGATGTTGTAGCAGTAGAAGATGAAATAGAAGTGGAAGATGCAGAGCTGGAGGATGTGCCAGAACCAGCACCTGATCCGGAACCTGTCCCCGATCCAGAACCTGCACCTAAGAAGAACACCTCTATTCTAGATAAGATGGGCAGTGTCCTCGATAAAATCAAACCCAAAGCAGGAGGCTCCAAGGATGAAGGGAATAAAAAAGGAGAACCTTCCAGATCTGATGGAAAACCTGGAGGTACAGGAAAAGGTGAAACTGGTACAGGCAAAGGCAGTGACAAATCTGGTAACGATGGAGATAGTGGTATCGGATCAGGTGGTCTGGGAGAAGGAAAATACGATGGATCTGGCCGAGGGGTATTCGGCAGGAAAGTGATCCATAGAAATTTCAAAGAAATACTTGCGGTAAAATTTGATAATCAAGAAGGCAAAAGAATTGTCGCTAAGATCTGTATAAATAGAGGTGGCTCTGTAGTCTATGCGGAGTTGCTGGATATGGAAACGAATGCAGAGATACCGCCTGGCAAAGAGAAGCAAGTGCTCAAGGGATTCTATGGTTATAGATACGAGCCTGACCCTACTGCTCCCAAAGAGCAATGTGGGAAGCTGAGTTTTGTGCTAGAGAATATCAATACTTTCGGTCGTTAATAGGCCCTGAGTTAGAAACAACATAATAGAGGCTATTGCAAGAAATTGTGATAGCCTCTTTACCTTTCACCGCAACAATAGCTACAAGTATTGAAAGGGCTTTACGGTTATAATTACGATCCGAATGCAAATGCTCCTGAGCAACAGTGTGGAAGATTGTCTAATGAACAACAATACTTTTGGGAGATAGGTATTAGACTCTTTGCGCCCATTGGGTGCTTTTCATATAAATATCCTTATTAATATGATAAGCTTCCTATTTTAGCAGTCTAAACTTGAGAATTGGAAGCATTTTCCCTATATGAAGTCAATCAGTATGTTAAGCGGGTATTAGCCCTTAACTTTGAAGAGCCCTTCTGGGTGGAGTGTGAGCTTAACTCCGTATCCAATTCTCGTGGGAATATCTACCTGGATCTGATAGAGAAAGCGGAGGACTCGGATGAGATCATCGCCAGGAATTCAGGAAATATCTGGTATAGACAATTTCTATTCATCAAGAAGAAGCTAGGAGCACTGGTGGATTCCATCCTACAAGATGGCACCAAAGTCAAACTCAAGGTCAATATAACCTATAGTGAACGCTACGGTCTAAGCCTGAATATTGAGGACATAGATCCTGCTTACACCTTCGGGCAGTTCGAGATGAATCGTCAGAAAACCATCGAGCAGCTGAAGTCGAAAAGACTGATGGAAAAAAATGCTAAAAGGAAATTACCCCGTATCCTCCAGCACATAGCCGTGATCTCATCAAAAACAGCAGCGGGATATCAGGACTTTGTACAGCAGTTAAAAGAGAATCCTTATGGGTACTGTTACAAGGTCAGTCTTTTGCAATCCGCCATGCAAGGCCCTAAGACAGAACGTGAAGTTGTCAAGGCTATAGAGTTGGCTCAGTCTGAAGGCTATGATATGATCGCCATCATCAGAGGTGGTGGATCTAAGTTGGACTTGGCGGCTTTTGATAATTACAACATCGCAACGGCCATCGCCCATTCTCTGGTCCCTGTAGTGACAGGTATAGGACATGACATAGACTTGTCGATTTCTGATATGGTCGCCCACACTGTGCTCAAGACACCGACTGCAGTAGCTGATTGGCTAGTGGAACATAACAGCGTATTTGAGTCGGAGATTATAAGTTTGGAAGGCGATATCTTCTTTGAAGTGCAAGAGCTGATCAGATCCCACAGAGATGAGCTATTGCTGATAGAAGAAAAACTTCAGACTATCCCCTATCACACTCTGGCTCTTCATGAGCAAATGCTCGATAATCTCGATGACACGATAGACAGATTAGGATATACCCTACTGGAAAAAGAAGCTTACAAATTAGAAGCGGCAGAAGACTTACTGCATGTGTTGTCACCAGAGCAAGTTTTATCCCGTGGCTATGCACTGGTAAAGCAAAACGATACCTATAGAACTACTAAAGCCTCCATCACAAAATCACCTGCCGAACTGGAACTTATTTTCAGCGACGGCATTCTCAACGTAAATCAAAACTAAGTGGCCAAGAAAAGTTACGATAAAGCCTTCCAAGAATTGCAAAAAATTCTCGACGATCTACAAGGAGAATCCATCTCCATAGACAAGCTCAGCGCCAAGGTCACCAAGGCTAATGAGTTGCTCGCATTCTGTAAGACAAGGTTACGAGAAGTGGAAGAAACATTAACTGTATCAGCACTTGAAGAAGAGGAGTGAGTGAAGCTAATTCATTCATCTCACTGAATTCGCTCAGAACAGGTTACTGTAGTTCTCTTACTACAAAGCAAGTTGTACTCTTACCAACCACAGGATAGATCGTTCACCCATTTTTCGCATTCCACGCCGCAATCAATTCTATCATCTGATCATAACTCTTGATACCAGCCTTTACACCGTGTGACTTGAGATAATTGTCATAGATGACATCTCGCATGACAGGCATTATATCTCTGTATTTATTGATATGGTTTTTAATTTCTTTCAAGTCTTGTAACAGAACGGGGTGTAAGTCAGGATAGAGGAGCTTCCATTCTTCTGGATGGGACTGTGCAAAATACCGACTCAGATACCTCCAGTAAGCTAACTCGGCACTGTATCTGATATTGATGTCACCACTTTCCATACATGTGAGGTAGGCAATGAAATTACAGACACTTTCATCTGTGTAGCCATACCCGTGTGCCATCTCGTGAGCGAGGGTGAAGGGGTGTTGCTTGACATACAGGCCTCTATCCAAGTGCCCTTCCATAGCGTGGGGTATGTAGATGCCTGAGGTTCTTATTCTCAGTAAGCTTCCAGAGGGTACTTTTCGGATACGGACTTTTCCCATAGTCGATAGACCCCAATCAGACAAGAGTTTTTCTTGGGTTTTTCTGATGAGATTTTCTTGGGATTTGAAATCCTGGTCAGTGGTGGTGCCAGGTGCCAGGTGTTCTAGTACTGCGGTTTGTCTTAGGAAGGCTTTTTTGACGTACTGTGCATCCAAGGAGAGCGGCGTCATGTCGAGGGAGGTGTATAAGCTGGGTTGCGTATAATTGAATCCCCATAGTATGTAGAATAGATTGATGATCCAGATGATGGAGGTGATAAGACCTATGAAGAACTGCTTCACTGACCCGAATTGACCTTTGAGAAAGTAATAGAAAAATGCTGGAACGATGAGATATAATGAAGGGATGGGCAGTAAACCTAAGGTGAAATCATGCAAAACTCGCCAGACTTGGAACAGGCCGTTCTGATAGACTACTTCATAGAAACCCTTGAATTGTGTGAATAAGAGGTTAAATATGATGACTAATCCTAATGTTATACCCCCGACAGTTGACTTATTAAGCTTCACATTCTTACTTTTGACGAAACCTTTGGAATGGTCCAGGCGTTCTTTTTTATGTACAACAACACTAACAAAAATAAATTAAAGCAATTATGGCATTTGAATTTACAGATAGCAATTTCCAAGAATCAGCTTTGGATTCGGATAAATTAGTAGTAGTGGACTTTTGGGCAGAGTGGTGTGGACCTTGTAAAATGGTGACACCTATCATCGATGATCTAGCCAAGGAATATGAAGGTAAAGCTGTCATAGGAAAGGTAAATGTAGATCACCACGCTGAAGTTTCCACAAAATATGGGGTAAGAAGTATTCCTACCATCTTATTGATAAAAAATGGAGAGGTTGTGGATAAGCACGTAGGTGCTACTACTAAAGCAGTATTGGAACAAAAAATGGCTGCACACATGTAGTCTACAGTTAAAATAATACATATTAAAGCTCTTAGTCATATGATTAAGAGCTTTTTTATTGGGCATACCCTATCTTTGGCTGAATCCAAATAAATACAAGCATTTGAATTTTTTCGACAATTTTGACCTCAAGCAACTGGAAAATCTTGAGCTTTTGGCTAATCAGGTGGTAGAAGGTTTTATCATCGGCCTTCATAAAAGTCCATTTCATGGGTTCTCCGTGGAATTTGCTGAACACAGACTTTATAATCCTGGAGAATCCACTAAGCTCATTGACTGGAAAGTATATGCGAGAACAGACAAGCTATTTGTCAAAAAATTTGAGGAAGAGACGAACCTTCGGGCACAGATAGTCATAGACACTTCCTCTTCCATGTATTTTCCTAAGGATAGAAAGGACAATGAGTTGAACAAGTTGCAGTGGAGTTCCCTTGCAGCGCTGTCGCTGATGAACCTGTTGAAGAGACAAAGGGATGCATTTGGCATAAGCCTGTTTGATGAGGAAGTTCATGTTCATACCAAGGCAAAATCTTCCACTACACATTACCGCTTATTGATGACTTACATGGATAAGTTGATCAAAGATGAAGTGGATAATAAGAAAACGGCTGTTGTAGAAACTTTGCACAGGATTGCAGACAGTATCCACAAGCGATCCTTAGTGATCATCTTCAGTGACATGTTCGATAGAGCTGATGATCCAGATGCTTTATTTTCGGCGTTGCAGCATTTGAAATATAATAAGCACGAAGTCGTTTTGTTCCATGTGACGGATAAGAAGTATGAGCAAGAGTTTGAGTTCGATAATCGGCCTCATGAATTCATAGACATGGAAAGTGGAGAACGCGTCAAGTTGCAATCCAACCAAGTCAGGGAATATTATCAGGAGAAAGTTGCCTCTTATACTGAGACACTGCGAATGAAGTGCTTGCAATTCAAAATTGATTTCATAGAGACCGATATTCGAAAAGGGTTTGTCCCAGTATTACAAACTTATTTAGTGAAAAGAAAAAAAATGCGCATCTAGTGGCTAGAAGAAAAAAGATTGTTCTATCTGAAATACCGACGACTGCACCTGCAAAGTTGGATAAGAAAACAATAAAGAAGGAAACAAAAAAAATAGCGGAAGAAATAGCAGATCTGGTCAAAATCATGTCTGCTAATAAGAAATACAGTTTGCTAGTGGTCCTGCAAGGTATGGACTCCAGTGGTAAGGATGGTGTATCCAAAGCTGTGTTTTCTGCCACCCCACCCACTATGGTCAGTGCCTATTCTTTCAAGAAGCCTTCGGACGAAGAATTTGCTCACGATTTCCTGTGGAGAGCGCATAAGCAAGTACCTGCGAAAGGAGAGGTGAAAATATTTGTGAGATCACATTATGAAGATGTGCTCATTCAACGTGTCCATAACTGGATCAACAAGAAAAAAGTCGACAACAGAATCAATTCCATTAATGCATTTGAGAATTTGCTAGTGGAAGACAATGATACCATTGTCATGAAATTCTATCTCCATCTCAGTAAAGCGCGACAGAAAGAAAAGCTCACTGAACGCATAGAGGACCCGGAGAAAAACTTTAAGCATAATGATGGTGACTGGGAAGAGCGCAAGCACTGGAGGAAGTACATGAATGCTTATCAAGATGTCATCAACCGTTCTGACCTTCCATGGCATATCACTCCAGCAGATTCCAGATGGTACCGAAATTACTACGTGGCGACTAAGGTGCTCGCTAAGCTCAAGTCACTGAAGGAAAACTACCCCGCTCTCAAAGAGCCACCGCAAATAGACTACAAGAATGCCTAACGAGAAAATGAGGGTGGATAAGTGGTTATGGAATGTCCGCATATTCAAGTCCCGTTCCAAAGCGACTGATGCCTGTAAGAAAGGCCGAATAAGGATAGGAGAAAATACTGTCAAGCCCTCCACACTCATCAAGCCTGGTGATAAACTGGATGTCAGAAAAGATGGTTACATGCTGGAATTCAAGATCAATGAACTGATCCCCAGACGTGTTTCAGCAACTTTAGCAGAGCCTTGTTATGACAATGTGACCCCCGAAGAAGAGCTCAATAAGTTCAAAGATTGGTTTATAGGAAAGGCTCCTCCTGAACGAAGAGAGCGTGGCGCGGGCAGACCCACCAAAAGAGAAAGAAGAGAGATCGATGATTTCAAGGATGAGATATTCCTGGATGAATGGTTTGAGTCGGATTCTGAATGAGCTGGGCAAAGATGGAAAACCCTACTCACAAGGCCACTCCCAATCGCTCAGCCCACTAGCTGTACCCGACAAGCTGTAATGCCACCACTCACTCTTAATGGAATTGAATCCATATGCCGTCATTAGTTCTCTCAGATAGGTTCGGTTCTGCTGAATATCAGACGGTAGTCCCGTGTAGTCATGTCTAGATATTCTGCCGAAGTGATCAAAGGGTGATCCCATATCTATTTCTTTCCCGCCATTATCTACCAAGGTCAAATCCACCGCTACTCCCCTACTGTGCATGGAGCCTTTAGCGGGATTAGTCACATAGGTGGCATTGGGTAGGATAGCCCACAGCTTTTGCTGAGCAGGGACAGGTCTATAACAATCAAATAATTTGATGTGCCAACCCTTTTCGTTCTGGGCTTGTTCATTGATTTCCATCAGCGTGGAGGCAACTCTGGGATGTAAAAAACATCGAGCGCAGGGATAGATGATTTGTTCGGTGAAATTATCTTGCGTTGCATATTTTAGATCTAGTTCTACAGTTGCAGAGACAAGTATTTCTGACCATCTACTAGTATCATAATCTAATGGAACAGTATTTTGTAATGGGGTGAATAGGGCTTCGGGATCTATATTGAACTGAGCTGCCTCAGTCACGATGGCATTCGCAGTATTCTTAGTATCAACTTGCTTACAGGAAATTCCAAGTAAGATTGAAAAGAAAAGGAATAAGCTATACTTGTGATAATGTGACAACCGGTCTTAGGCAAATGAGCTGGAAACCTTTACGTCTTTGGTTTCCCTGTTGTATTCATAGAAACCTTCTCCGCTCTTACGACCTAGTTTATTGGCCATCACCATATTCACCAGCAGTGGACTAGGAGCATATTTTGGATTACCAAAGCCATCGTGCAAGACTCTCAGAATCGAGAGACAGATATCCAGACCTATGAAGTCTGCTAGTTGTAGAGGGCCCATCGGATGTGCCATACCCAGTTTCATTACAGTATCTATTTCCTTTACACCAGCCACCCCTTCATGCAAGGTGCATATGGCTTCATTGATCATCGGCATCAAGATTCTATTAGCGACAAAGCCTGGGTAGTCATTTACAATTACAGGAATTTTGTTGAGTTTCTTGGAGAGTTCTATTATAGCGTCAGCTGTAGCGTCATCTGTGGCATAACCTCTTATTATCTCCACGAGTTTCATAACGGGTACTGGATTCATGAAGTGCATACCGATCACTTGCTTAGGTCTATTAGTGGCAGAGGCAATCTTGGTTATGGATATTGACGAAGTATTACTGGCTAGAATGCATCCTGCTGGAGCATGCTGATCCAGAGATTCGAATATCTTCAGTTTCACTTCTAGTTTTTCTGAAGCTGCCTCCACCACAAGATCTGCATCCTTTACTGCAGCTTCTACAGAGGTGTGGGTCGTGATATTCTCGATAGTCTGTTGCTTATCTTCTTCTTTTATTTTTTCCTTTGCGACCATGCGCCAAAGGTTTTTATCTATGGTTTTGAGTGCTGCTTCTAGCTTTTCGGCGCTTACGTCCACTAGTGAGACCTTAATGCCGTTCATGGCAAACACGTGTGCGATTCCATTACCCATGGTACCTGCTCCTATAACTGTGACTTTTTCCATTGAAAACAGTGTTTTATCTTAATTTTGGGACGAAAATAGCTATACTTCTTTACCTTTTGTCCATCGGTAAGAGAAGATGAGACGTTAATACTATAAATATGAAATTAATCATAGAGAGCGGTGCCACTAGGTCAACTTGGGTAGTCACCGATGATGGAAAAGTAGTGGATAAGCAAGTTTTAGCTGGAATCAATCCCACATCCAATCCTTCTAGTGTGAAGTCGGTCCATAATTATGAGGTGCCGAGAGATATGGAGCTGGAATCCATTCATTTTTATGGAGCTGGAGTATCGAGTGCGGTAGCAAAAGACTTATTGCGAAAGCATATGGAAAGTCATTTTGTAGCGCAAGAGATATGGCTGGAACATGATATACTTGCAGCGGCGAGATCCATATCTCATAATGAGGAATCCATCGTTTCGATTCTGGGTACAGGGACGAATACCGTGGTATTTGATGGAAAAGATATCATACAATCTTTTAAGGCCTTAGGCTACATGTTCGGGGATTATGGATCAGGATTCCATATAGGAAAGTGTCTGATAAGAGCTTATTTTACAGGTAATATGTCAGCAGATGATGAAGGCCAATTTGCAGAAAAATATATTAACGGAGAGGCGGATTTTCTATTTCGAATATATGAATCTGACAGACCGAATTTTGAAACAGCTAGACTTTCAAAGTTTCTTAATATTTGTAGCAATGAGTTAAAGCACAGCATTTTGAATCAAACATTTCAAAGTTTTTTTGTTAATCAAATATTGCCAATTAAAAATCACATGGGGTACAAATTAAATTTTGTCGGATCTATTGCTGCTCATTTTGAAAATGAATTAAAGGTCGTGGCTAAACAACATAACGTCACCATTGGTAAAGTTGTAAGTAATCCGATAGATGGATTGATATATTACCACAATAATAACTAATAGAATAATATGGGAAAAAGTAAAATTGCGGTTCTGACTTCTGGAGGTGATGCTCCAGGAATGAATGCCGCGGTAAGGGCGGTTGTCAGAACAGCTAGTTATTATAGTCAAGAAGTCGTAGGCGTATATAGAGGCTATGATGGGTTAATCCACGGTGATCTGAAATCACTGAAAAATGCCAACGTTGCGAATATAATCCACAGAGGAGGGACTATCCTTAAAACAGCTAGAAGTAAGGAGTTCAGAACAGTGGAAGGTCGCGCTCAAGCTGCCAAGATCCTGAAGGAACACGATGTCTCTGGGCTTATAGTGATAGGAGGAAACGGATCCTATACAGGGGCTAAGTTTCTGACAGAAGAACATGGCATACAGACAGTGGGACTGCCAGGAACCATAGATAATGACATCTACGGAACGGATTATACCATCGGATTTGATACAGCGATCAATACAGCGGTAGAGGCAGTAGATAAGATAAGAGATACCGCTGATTCTCATTCTCGGTTGTTTTTCATAGAGGTTATGGGACGACATAGTGGTTACATAGCCTTGCATACAGGTATAGGAAGTGGGGCTACTAGCGTATTTTTACCAGAGAGGGAAGATTCCATCGAGGATTTCATAGCTCAATTGAAACAAGCTGGTCGTAGGAATAAATTATTCAATCTGGTAATAGTAGCAGAAGGTAATAAGAATGGTACTGCCTCAGAAATTGCGGCAACTGTGGCCAAAGAAGTGGATATGGATGTGAGAACGGCAGTAATCGGACATTTGCAACGTGGTGGAGCGCCTACAGCGAGTGATCGAGTACTGGCCAGCAAATTAGCTTTTCATGGAGTGAAAGCGCTAGTAGAGGGTAAAACTAATCTTGCAATAGGATTAGTGAATCAGAATATAGAATATACCAGTTTCCAAGATGCCATAAATAAATCTAAATCGCCCGAAGAAAAAGTCATTCAGATGGCAGAAATACTCGCCCTATGATTACTATTATCACTACCAATGTCGCTACTGAAAATGACGCGTTGAAGTTAGGGAAAGAAATGATAGAGAATAATCTGATAGTCTGTAGTAATATTCAGAAAGTCGTCAGTCAATATAGATGGAAAGGGGAATTTCTCCAAGAGACAGAATATAAAATAAGTTTTAAAACCAGTCTACAGAAGAAAAAGTCAGCCATAAAATATCTCAATGCCAATCATCCTTATGAGATTCCCATGATCAGTAGTGTAGGGCTGGAAGTGAACAATTCTTATATGACATGGATGGATATCCAATTAGGATAGAATGAAAATTATTTCCGAAACTACTTTACTTTTTTTACTACTCATCTCATCGTTGAGTGTCGCTACTTCGTATGGTCAGATCAAATATGCAGACGTCGTGTTAGATGCTTTCTATAGCGGTGCCAATCCTGAATTCAGTTCTTTCTATGGCAATAATCCTGTCATTCATGGCTGCAATTTGTTCGAGTTGAATCCTGAAGTCGCCTTGGGTGATAATGATACGATAGTGGCCTTGCCGACAGGTAGCTATATTACTTTGGGGTTCGAGGACAACTTGGTCTTTGATGCTCCAGGACAGGATGACTTGTTCATAGAAGAGATAGGCGGTGGGCAGGAGTTCGGAGACTTGTTCGTCAGTCCTGATGGTGTCAATTTTTCCTATCTTGATACTATAAATGGTGCTAAAATCAATAGCTTCGATTTGGCTGATTATCCTTACGATGATGTGGTGAAAGCCGTTAGGATAATAGGTCTGAATTCGGGAGGCTGCATACCTGGGCTGGATATTGCTAGAGTATTCGGGGTGGATGGATCCAATTGTTTCTGTGGAGCTTTACTCATGGATTTCCCTTATAGTCTGTGTACCAGTTTTGATACATTGATAAATCTGAATGCCTTGGTGATGGATGAGAGTGCAGGTGTCTGGAGAGGCCTTGGAGTGATGGATTCTACTTTTAATCCACTAGGCTTGGAGGGCCAGGTAGAGTTGAATTATATTGTAAACTTTGATCACCTTATCTGCCCTGCTGACACGGTGCCCTATATTATTAATCTCGGACTTTGCGATTGTAATAATGTAATAGGTGGAGACTCGGTTCTAGATGATTGTGGCATGTGCTTGGAGCAGAGCGACCCTGACTTCAATTTCTCTTGCCAAGACTGCGCTGGAGTACCTAATGGACCTGCAATGATAGATGTCTGTGGTGTCTGTCTGGATACGACAGATGTGTTGTTTGGTCAGACTTGTTTTGATTGCAATGGTGTAGAGGGCGGAACTGCAATTTTGGATATTTGTGATAACTGTTTGCCAGCAAATGATCCAGAATTCAATCTTAATTGTCCGGAGAGATTCAGAGTTTATGTACCTACGATCTTTGATATGAATTCTGCAAGAGAGCGGAATTTTGGGTTGTTTGCCAGTGAGGATAATCTGCTTTTTCTCGAGAGTTTTGAGATATATGACAGGTGGGGATCAATAGTCTTTGAGATTGGCGATCAGCCTCTTAATGCTGTTACGCAGTGGTGGGATGGAAGAAAGGCTGATCAGGAACTGAATCCTGGTGTATATACAGTGAAGTATCATCTCAGTTATCCAATGGAATTGGGTTTTCCTGATGAGCTGGTTGTTGTTAATGTAGTCATGATAAAATGATATGATTTTAAAAGAAGTACACTGTGGTTTTTTCAAGCTGGATGGGGGTGCCATGTTTGGTGTTGTACCTCAGGTGATGTGGAAGAAACTAAACCCGCCTGATGATGATAATCTTTGTACCTGGGCGATGCGTTGTATGATGGTGCGGGATGGTGACAGGACTATCCTATTTGATACAGGGATGGGGGGCAAGCAAGATGAAAAGTTCAGAGGTCATTTCCACCCACATGGTGAGCAATCCATGGAAAGCAGTTTAAGAGATATCGCTATACCTTTTGAAGAGGTTACGGATGTATTCCTGACACATCTTCATTTTGATCACTGTGGTGGTGCACTATATAAAAATTCCCAAGAAGAAATCTTACCGACTTTCCCTAACGCCACGTACTGGACAAATCTAAAACATCTGGACTGGGCACTCAACCCCAATCCCAGAGAGAAAGCCTCTTTTCTCAAAGAAAATATTGTGCCTCTGGCAGAGCAGAAGAAATTCAAGTACTTGCCAGTCGAGAATGGTGTCCACCTTACAGAAAATATAATAGTCGATTTCTATAATGGTCATACTGAAGCGATGATGGTGCCTACGATACATCTGCCGGATGGGAAGAAGGTTGTCTTTGCTGCCGACCTGTTGCCTTCTGCAGCGCATGCCCGTATGCCTTATGTGATGAGCTATGATATTAGACCCTTGGTCACGCTTCAAGAAAAACAGAGCTGGTATGATAAGATTGCAAATGATAAAGATAGTTACATCTATTTTGAGCACGACAAGGATCATACTCTGGGCCAGCTAGTTACGAATGACAAAGGTCGATATCAAATAGTTACAGCAGAGCTAGGAGACTTAGCGCCAGCTGTTTAGTCTTTTACGTAGGTAGGTTAACAGTAAGTACTGGCACCAATTCTGCCAATCCCTCCGTCGCCGTCTTTTGAATGAATTGTACCCTGTCCGTCACCAGTTCAGGATTGCCGGGATCAATTACATAAATGGGTTTGCCTGGCTTAGCGGCATGTATGAGACCAGCTGCTGGATACACGACCATTGAGGTCCCTATGATGAGAAGGATATCTGCCTGGGTAACCAGCTCATGCGCCTGCTCTATAAGAGGTACAGCCTCACCGAACCACACTATATGTGGTCTCAGCTGTGAGCCATCAGCTGCTAAATCGCCTATCTGGATAGATCCTGAGCATTCTTGCACATGACTATCCACTACAGAGCTTTTAGCTTTCTTCAGCTCACCATGCAGATGTATGATATTACTAGACCCGCCGCGCTCATGCAGATCATCCACATTTTGAGTTATAATAGTTACATCGTAATGATCTTCCAGTTCGGCTAGAATCTCATGAGCTCTATTAGGCTCTACTTCAGCTAGTTGAGCTCTGCGCTTGTTATAGAAATCTAAGACTAGGGCTGGATTTGTCTTGAATCCTTGGGGTGAGGCGACTTCCATTATGTCGTGACCCTCCCATAAGCCATCTGCATCTCTAAAGGTGGCTATACCACTCTCAGCGCTGATTCCTGCTCCTGTCAGCACGATTAATTTCTTTTTCATGAAGAGTGATATCTTACGTAGGATGGATTTAAAAAAATCCCTTAAGACTTGAGGCCTTAAGGGATGTATCAAAATTAAGCGGAGGAGGAGGGTCCGCGATTTTGTCTGATAATCAGATAGTTAGGATTAGGTGCTAACCATCCTGCTATCTGTATTCCTTAAGGTCCAAGCCTTCTGTTAGTAATTTACAACATATTACACCGAA